>JGI12316J15310_10000316_pt2 | contig 19386 bp, 20 predicted proteins | sample MarCyaLeptolynsp_FD_15310 | JGI IMG/M metagenome (IMG submission 15310)
GAAGACGTCCTTTACACCTACAATCGGGCCATCGATCCGGCCAAATCGATCCACGGTTCCGTGGTCGGCAATGTCGCCTCGGTCGACAAATTGAACGATTACGAAGTCCGCTTCAATCTGAAAGCCGCCCAGGCTTCATTCCTGGTCAAGTCGATGGAGCGCTCAAGCGGACGCGCCATGGCGATCGTCAGCCGCGGCGCCATTGAAAAGATGGGCGACCAGCAATACGGCCTGACGCCCGTGGGTACCGGTCCGTTCGTCGTGCAGCCACGGCAATTGGGTCAGGGCGTGGAACTGTTGAAGTTCGCCAATTATTACGACCCCGAACGCCCGAAACTGGACAAGGTCGTGATCAAGCCGATCATCGACGCCGAGCCGCTGGCCGCAGCCATGGAAGCCGGCGACATCCAGTTGATCGGCGGCAACCCGGTTGCACCGGAACTGGTCGATCGCTTCATCGAAAATCCGGATCTGGTTGTCGACGAAGTGCCGGCCCCGGGGTTCCAGTCGGTCTGGATGAACCCGCACCGCGACCCGTTCAAGGTCGCCGACTTCAACAAGCCGGTCGAAGAACTGAAGAAGGAAAAAGGGTTCATGGTTCGCCTGGCCATCGCCAAGGCGCTGGATCGCGAACGGTATATCAGGCAGGCCCAGTTCGGTCGCGGCGTGCCGGCCTTCGGCACGATCAATCCGGCCATGGGCTATTTCTTCGATGAGGAACTGAACAAGACCAGCGAACAGACCTTCGACGTCGAAGCGGCGCAGAAACTGCTTGCGGATGCCGGATACCCGAACGGTGAAGGCTTTCCGGAACTGAAGATCCTGACCACGCCGGCGCAACGGCGCGAAGTTCAGGTCATTGCCAACATCCTGAGCAAGAACCTGAACATCAAGATCTCGCTCGACACCAAGGACTTCCCGGTCCTGATCGACGACTTCAACTCCATGCGCTGGGACATGTGCCGGCTCGGAAGCGGCGGCGATTTCGATCCCGATGACGGTGTCGTCGATTGGATGCGGTCCGATTCCAAGTTCAACGGCCGGACCCGAGACAAGGAAAAGATGGCATTCGGCTTCTTCTCCGACAAGGAGGTCGACGAGTTGATCAACGCACAGCGGATCGCCCCGAGCCTGGAAGAGCGCAAGGCCCTGGTGCAGAAAGCGAACAAGATCACGTCCGACAAGGTCGCCTCGGCCTTCCTGTTCCACCCGGCCGACATCCAGGTGCGCAACAAGAAGGTGAACTTCCCGGCCGAAAGCCGGATTCCGGGCCTGGTCGATCTCGACCGGGTAACGATCTCGTAGCACTCCGCAAAACAGCGGGATCAGGCGTGCGCGCCTGGTCCCAAATTGCTTTGTCGGATGCAACTTGCCGCAAAGCTTCGAGCATTCGCAGTTTTCCATCGATGGAGACCAGAGCCAATGTCCTATACCCGATGGTGCGCCTCCCAGGTGCCGTCCCGGCCTCCGAGCCGGGATCCAGGAGATCGTCGGGCGTATGGGCTTGAGCATTCGCGGCCTCTGCCCGATCGCGTTTTGCTTCGGCCTGCTGTTGGCTCCCGCCCAGACATCCGGCCCTCGGTTCACGGCCTGTGGATCCCGGCTCGGAGGCCGGGACGGCAGATCGGATTAAGGATTCGGCGCCCTTCTAATCGGCCAGTACCACACTCCAGAAGGCCGGCAGCGCCTTTTAAAACCCCAATACCCGCCTCCCCGATGCCAGATCACACAGGACGGCCAGCTTCATGACACGCTACCTCCTCAACCGGGCCGCCGGCGCCGTACTGGTCATGTGGGCCGTGGCGACGCTTGTTTTTTTCATGATGCGGATCGTGCCAGGCGACCCGTTCGCGGCGATGCTGTTTGATTCCGCCGACCCGGCCGCGGCCGAATTGCTGCGCCAGAAATACGGCCTCGATCAGCCGATCTACGTACAATATGTCAAATGGTTCTGGAATGCGTTCCAGGGCGATCTCGGCACCTCGATCTACGGAAGCAAACTGGAAGTCACGCGGCTGGTGATGGAAGCGCTGCCGCGCACCCTGTCGATCGCGACCGTGTCCTTCGTCATCGCCATCATCATCGCCATCCCCGCCGGCCTGATTGCCGCGACCCGCCGCAACAGCAAGCTCGACCACGGCGTCACCGTCGTCGCCTTTCTCGGCCTTTCCATGCCGGATTTCTGGCTCGGAATCGTGCTGATCATCATTTTCGCGGCCAACCTGCACTGGCTGCCGGCGATTGGATATGTACCGATGGCGGAGGGGTTCTGGCCCTGGCTCAAACACCTGTTGCTGCCGTCGATCGCCGCCGGCACGGCATTTTCCGCCATCGTCGCGCGCATGATCCGCTCCTCCATGCTGGAAGTCATGTCGGCCGACTACATGCACGTTGCCCGCTCCAAGGGACTGCGCGAGCGCACCCTGATCGTCCTGCACGCCTTCCCGAATGCGCTGATTCCGGTCGTCACCGTCATGGGCATTGCGTTTGCAATCCTGATGTCGGGCACGGTGGTGGTCGAGAACGTCTTTGCCATCAAGGGGCTCGGCCGGCTGTTGATCGTCAGCATCCTCAACCGGGACTATGCGGTCGTCCAGGGCGCGATCCTTGTCGTCTCGGCAATCTTCATTCTCTCCAATTTCCTGGTCGACATGCTCTACACAATCATTGACCCACGGATCCGGTATTCCTGATGACCGATGTGACCGCCCCCCAGGACATCGCCAAAACGCAAACACCCGAACCGTTCGACGATCTGCCGACGCGGTTGAGCGCGGCGACCCGGTTCCGCATGACGCTGATGCGCGACAAGAAGGCCCTGTTCGGACTGATCGTGCTGGTTATCTTCACCAGCGCCGCGATCTTCGCACCGCTGGTCACGCCCTACGACCCGAATTCCATGGACTACGACTTCATGTCGCCGCCGTCTTTCGCCCATCCGCTGGGGACCGACGACCTCGGCCGGGATCTGTTGTCCCGGATCATTCAGGGCGCCCAGATCTCCCTTTTTGTCGGAATCTCGACGGTTGTCATGGCGCTGGTCCTCGGTCTGGCGCTGGGGCTGGCCGCAGGCTATTACGGCGGCTGGATCGACAATATCATCATGCGGTATATCGATCTGCAATGGGCGTTCCCGAACATCATCATCGCCGTCTATCTGGTTGCCGTGTTCGGCGCCGGACTGACCAATATCATTATCGCGCTGTCGCTGGCCTTCGTCGACGACTTCGCCCGGGTGGCGCGCAGCATGGTGCTGTCGATCAAGCAGGAGCAATATGTGGCCGCGGCGCGCACGGTCGGCGTGTCGGATTTCCGAATCATGTGGCGCCATATCCTGCCGAACGCGGCCGCTCCGATCATCGTCCAAGCGACGGTCAGCATTTCCTATGCCATCCTTGGTGAAGCGACGCTGTCTTTTCTCGGCCTCGGCGTTGAAGCCGACACGCCAACCTGGGGACTGATCCTGGCGGATGGGCGCAGCTTCATTTCGCGGGCCTGGTGGATCGGTGTGTTTCCCGGACTGGCGATCATGCTCACTGTGCTCTCGATCAATTTCCTCGGCGACGCGTTGCGGGACTTCCTCGACGTGCGCGATTCAGAAACTGGACAATAACAATGAGCATCGACATCGTGGAATGGAGCAGCATCGGCGATCTTGCGGCAGCGATGCGCAAGGGAGAGATTTCGTCCGAAGAGGTCACCCGGGCAGGCCTGGACCGTATCGAAACCCTCGACGAACAGACCAATGCAGTGCGCGTCATCAATGCGGAAGCCATCGACATTGCCAGGCAAAAGGATCGCGAACGGGCGAGCGGCGCGGCGACCGGCCCGCTGCACGGCGTTCCGGTCATGGTCAAGGACAATCTCGATACCGGCGACGGCATGCCGACCACCGCCGGATCCCTGGCCCTGGCCGACACGCATGCAAGCGCGGATTCCCCGGTGGTGGCCAAATTGCGCGCCGCCGGCGCCGTTCTCATCGGCAAGACCAATCTCAGCGAATGGGCCAATTTCCGGTCGGTCAAATCCTCCAGCGGCTGGAGCAGCGTTGCCGGTCAGGTCCGCAACCCCTACGCGCTCGATCGAACGCCCGGCGGATCCAGTTCCGGTTCCGGGGTTGCGGTCGCTGCCGGATATTGTTTCGGCGCAATCGGGACGGAAACCTCCGGGTCCATCGTCAATCCATCGCATATGAACTCCGTCGTCGGGATCAAGCCGACTGTCGGCCTGGTCAGCCGGACCGGGATTATTCCGATTTCGCACAGTCAGGACACTGCCGGACCGATGGCGCGCAGCGTCGCCGATGCCGCGGCAATCCTCACCGCCATTGCCGGAACCGATCCGGCCGATGCCGCAACCGTCGATGCCGACAGACACCGCACGGATTATGCCGCCTTCGCAAATCCGGACGGACTAGCCGGCAAGCGCATCGGACTGGCGGTCAATTATTGCGGTGCCGATGAGCGGGTCGATGTCCTGATCGCGGACTCCGTCTCCGCCATGCGCGACGCGGGTGCCACGATCGTCGAGGTCGACATGGTGCCGGTCGAGGACATAAGGCCATTTGAAATCGAAGTCATGCTGACGGAATTTCGTGCCGGCATCGACGCCTACCTCGCCGGACGCGACGAAAACACCGGGGTGCGGACCCTTGCCGACATCGCGGCATTCAATCGTGAGAATGCGGCCGCGGTCATGCCCTATTACCCGCAGGACCTGGTCGAACGCGCCCTCACCCGCGGTCCGCTGACCAGCGAAACCTATCTCAAGGCGCGCGCCGAAAGCCTGCGGCTGACCCGGACCGAGGGGCTCGATCGGACGCTCGGCGAGAACGCTCTCGACGCCATCGTTTCTCCGGCCGGCGGCCTGCCCTGGCTGATCGACCTGGCCAATGGCGACAATCGCCGCGGCACCAGCGCCGCCCCGGCGGCCGTCTCGGGATATCCCAATATCTGCGTGCCGGCGGGATATATATACGGCCTGCCGATCGGATTGTCCTTTGTCGGCAGGGCCTACAGCGAAGCAAAGCTGATTGAAATCGCAGCCGGGTTCGAACATGTGACCCGAGCCCGCAGGGCACCTGAATTCCTCGCAACTGCGGACTTTACGCTGCCGGCGCCACCCTGCCTTTCGCGCACCCCGCCTAAGGAACAACCCGCACCGTGGTGAGGCATGAAGCGACCGACGCTCCTGACGCGAGCCTCGTCAGACCGAATGCCGAAATGCCTTCGTCAGTGGAATTCGAAGCGCCATCATTTTTCAGTCTCCCACAGGCCTCGACATGACCGCCACGAATAGGGCGACAGGTGTCTGAAACTCATGAAAGACAATTTTAACTCATTGAAGCCTTCCAATCAGCTGAGCGCTCAATACGTAAACACCCTATTGTAATTTATTCTTAGTATATTCGTGCAAACGTTGATTCTGGCAAGTGTCGCCAGGTTGAATTGGATTTTTTGCATGAAAAAACATCCGTCGATCAAGAGGGCGCCGAAAAAAGGCGGCGGGCATATCCCGGGTCCACATCTTTGCAGCGCCGTCGGCACCAATGTATCAACAGTGCTGCGCGCCGCGATGATGGAAATGTGCGACCACCACAACGGAACCGTTTCCAGGGACGATATCAATCATGTCTTTGACCTGGTGATGAATTCGAGCCAGCTGTTCTTTCTCTACCGTCAAGGCTATTCGACCTGTGTGAGCCTCAAGGACAGTCCGCAATTCATCGAAATCGACGAAATGACGATCACGCATTTTGTGGTCAGATCCTATTGCCACGATATCATCACGCAGGTTTGCCGAAAGCAGATCGCCGTCAGAAAAAGTGCATGGAGTGCCGCGTTCATCGACGGGCTCGTTGAATATCTCGTCGACACTGTCGATCCGGAACTGCCGAAACGGGTTTTCCCAGTCTATCAGACATTGGTGACCCAACAGGGCGGGAAACTCACGCCGCTGACAATCCTGAACACGCCGGAAATGGTGACTGCCTTCGTCAAGACCGCTGTTCAACTGGGAACCAAACTGCATTTCGACGCCGCATCGGCGGCTCAGTTTGAGTTGGTTGTGAATTCCACACTTGCCCGCGCCCTGCATTTCGCAGAACCCTCCCCCGAAAAACTTGATCGTCCGACCAGCCTTGCGATCTTGATCGCCTTGACGAAACCTTGCGAAAAGAATCCCTTTCGGAACGCGGTTCTGAAGGAAACTCAAATAGAATTGGAGGCCTGCTCCGCAGATTCGGACAACGAAAATCACCTAGCGGTCGCAGCAGAATAAATTAATCTTCGACACTATTTCTTACACCAAAACTCCAAAATATTAATGTATATACTATAAATATTTACATGATTCTTTTAAGCTCTTATCGTTTTTCATCTACGAAAATGACATAATAAACACTGTAATTTCTGCTAAAAATTCCCAATGCATAATGTATGACTTGTACATATGGGTTTATACGTACAATTTTAACTATTCTCTTCGACAATTCCGCCGAAATTCAGGTTGAAACAAGGTTCTCTTGTTGCGGTATAGAATGGGGCTCGTGGGGTATGTTTAAAAAAATGCGTTTGTCGGCGAAATTGCCGGCGATTATTGTCGGGTCGGCTTTGGTGGTCGGTATTGGGATCGGCGGGGCCAGTTATCTGACTGCCACCACCAGTGTTCAAAAGCTTACGGACGAAAGACTGCGCGCGGCCGCAACGATCGGTCAGAGCCAATTCGCCTCATATCTCGCAAGCATAGAAAACGAACTGACTCAGGTCGCCGGCAGCCCGTTCACCTATGAGGCGGTCAAGGAATTTTCCGATACCTGGAATGCCTGGACCATGTTCGGCGGCAAACCGACCGAAGAACTCAAGGCAGCCTACATCGACAACAACCCGCATCCGATCGGACAGAAACACCTCCTCGACAAGGCCGATACCGGCGTGCACTACGACAAGGTGCATGGAAAGTACCATCCCTGGTTCCGAAGTCTTCAGCAGGGCAGCGGCTACTACGATGTGTTCCTGTTCGATACGGAAGGAAACCTTGTCTACTCCGTCTTCAAGGAAGCGGATTTTGCCACAAATTTCGCTGAAAATGGCGGCGAGTGGGCGGCGACGGACCTGGGTGTGGTGTTTCGGGCCGCGATGAAAGCAACCGGAGACAACAAGGTCGTGTTTGAAGATTTTGCGCCCTACGGCCCGAGCGCGGACGCGCCGGCCAGTTTCATGGCGCATCCGATCATGGATCCGGAAGGAAAACCCGCCGGAGTTCTGGCCTTTCAGATGCCGGTCGACCGCATCAATGCCACGTTCAATCGTTCAGTCGGACTAGGGGAAAGCGGCGAGCTGGCGCTGATTGGACCGGACATGCTGATGCGAAACGATTCCCGGTTCACGAAGGACAAGGATGACATCCTGGCCACCGCATTGGACATCGACATTGCAAAAACCGCGCTTTCTACAGGAACCGGGTCCGGCATCGCCGAAGCCCATCGCGGTGAAGCCATGAAGATAACCGGAACCGGATTCGAATATCACGGGACGAAATATGCGCTGCTGGCCATGCAGTCCGTCACGGAGGCCACCGAACCGGTCACGGCGATCCGAAATCGGATGATCCTCATCGGAGGCTTGCTGCTCGCGATCGTCGCGGTCGCCGGGATGTTTGTGTCGCGACGCTTCACACGGCCAATTACCGACCTCGTTGCGGAAATGAACGACCTTTCCAACGGAAATACCGAGATTGCGCTCACCGGCGCCGAAAGAGGCGATGAAATCGGCGACATGTCAAAGGCCGTCGCGGTCTTTCGTGACAACAGCCTGGAACAACGCCGTCTGGAACAGGCGTCCAGCCAATCCGAGACAGAGCAGCGGGAACGGCAGGGCCGCATCGAGACGCTGATCGCCGGCTTTCAGGGCGATGTGAAATCCGCGCTCGGCGCGGTGGAAGCCAATGCCGACGCGATGACGGAAACCGCACGGACATTGACGGGCCTGGCGGAGAATACGAGCGGACAATCTTCAAGCGCCTCCGAAGCATCGGAAGAAGCGTCAGGCAATGTCCAGACAGTTGCGGCGGCGGCCGAACAATTGGCGGCATCGATTTCCGAAATCAGCCGCCAGGTGGCCAACACGACCGGAATTGTCAGCGACGCGACCGAGGCTGCTCAATCAACGAATGACAAGGTCGCCAGCCTTGCCGACGGTGCCAACCGGATCGGCGCGGTCATCTCGCTGATCCAGGACATTGCCGAGCAGACCAATCTTCTCGCCCTCAACGCCACGATTGAAGCAGCCCGCGCCGGCGATGCCGGAAGAGGGTTTGCCGTGGTCGCCTCCGAGGTCAAGGACCTCGCCAGCCAGACCGCAAAGGCGACAGAGGAAATCGGTGCCCAGGTCGGCGAAATCCAGGGATCGACCCAGGACGCCGTCTCCGCAATCGAAGCCATCGCCAAAACAATGCAGGAAGTGAACGAAAATATGGGCTCGATCGCCTCCTCGGTGGATCAGCAGGGGGCGGCGACCGGCGAAATCAGCCGGAACGTGGCCCGTGCCGCCACGGGAACGCAAAGTGTCGTGGAAAACATTGCCGGCGTCTCGGCGGCATCGAGCGAAACCGCGCATTCGGCCAGTGCGGTCAGCGGTGCGGCGGCGGCGGTGACCGATGAAACGGCAAGATTGAACGAGACCGTCGACCGGTTCCTCAGGGACGTGGCCGCCGCGTGACGGAATACACTGCGCCGATCATGGCGCAAAGAACCGTGGGAAGGGCCGCACGCTGCCCTTCCCACGGTTTCAAGCTGTCACCCGCGATTCCGCGAGATTGCACAGAATTTCAAACAGAATGGTTGCCGCGGTCAGGGATGTCATTCCGCCATTGTCAAAGGGTGGCGAGACTTCAACCACATCCGCGCCGACATAGGTCAGCCCGCGCAGGCCGCGCAACAGGTCCAGCGCCTGAAACGTGGTGAGGCCACCGATTTCCGGTGTTCCCGTGCCGGGTGCATACACCGGATCCAGGCTGTCGATGTCGAATGTCAGATAGACGGGACGATCGCCAACCAGCGTTCTGGCTTCCTCCGCAATCGCCTTGACGCCGCGCTCCATGACTTCCTCGATGAAAACGACGCGCATGCCGCTTTGATGGGAATAGTCCCATCCCTCGGAAATGTTCTGGGCGCCGCGGATTCCGATCTGGATCGTCTTTTCGGGATCGATCAGGTTTTCCTCGACCGCCCGCCGGAACGGCGCCCCGTGATTGAACTTGGAGCCCTGGAAACTGTCCCAGGTATCGGTGTGCGCATCGATATGGACCATCGCCAAGGGTTCGTTCGCCAGTGCCCGGAGCACCGGCAGACTGACGGAATGGTCGCCGCCAACGGCCAGCGGCATCACTCCGGCCTCGCGCATCATGGTGATGAAGGCGGCGATTTCGGCGTGTGTCGCCTCGATATCGAAAACCTGCGAAAAGGGCACATCGCCGACATCGGCAACCCTGCACAATTCATAGGGATTGGTGCGGGTCACATGATTGATCGCCCGCATCAGGGACGATTGGTTGCGCACTTCGCGCGGACCATGTCTGGCGCCGGGCCGGTTGGTGAGCGCTCCGTCGAAGGGAATTCCCACCAGACCGATATCCACCTCATCAAGCGACGAGGCCAACGGCGTACGCATGAAAGACGCGATCTGCGAATAACGCGGCGCCATCATGTCCGGTTGAGACGGCGGTTGGAAATTTGTCACGGAACACACCCAATTTTTTGCTGGTTTTTCATATTCTTCTCGTGATCCATACATCGATGCCATATAAGATATACCAACCAAACATCGACGGAACTCGAAGGAAAAACCCATCCTTACCTCGATCTCGAACCCGGACCTGCACCTCCTCCGCGTCTTCAAGGCGATCACCGAATCCGGCGGGTTTTCCGCCGCGCAACTGGTGCTCAATGTCAGTCAATCGACGATCAGCACGCAGATGGCCGACCTGGAAACCCGTTTGGGGCTGAAACTCTGCCGGCGCGGCCGTTCCGGCTTTTCCCTGACCGATGACGGCCGGGCCGTCTACAAGGCGGCCAAGGAGCTGTTCCAGGCCTGCGAAAAGTTCACCGCACAGGTCAACGAACGCAGCGGTTCCTTGTCAGGCGAATTGCGGATCGCGATGGCGGACTCGCTTGTCGGCAATCCAAGTTTTCCCATCGCCAAGATTATCGACCGCCTGCGCCTCGAAATGCCCGATGTCTCGCTCATCCTGAGCATCGCCGATCCGCTCGAAATCGAACAACAGGTGCTGGAACAGCGGCTTCATGCCGGCATTCATACCTTTCCAAACCGGGCGCCCGGGCTCAGGTACCTGAGATTGTTCAGCGAAAAACAGGTGCTTTATTGCGGCCGGAACCATCCGCTGTTCGACCGGCCGGACGACAGTTTCAGCATTGCCGATGTCGAGGAATTCGACTACGCGGCCCGCACCTATTACGGCGGTTCTTTGCGGGTCGGCGCCTTTCGTCCGAAACTGAGTTCGGCCAAGTGTACGTCCATGGAGGGGATAGCATCCCTGATCCTGTCCGGCCATTTTGTCGGGCATCTGCCCTTTCAGGCCGCGTCGAAATGGCTCGATGCCGGCGCGATCCGTGCGATCATTCCCGACAAACTCTCCTACGAGACCGGCTTCGACTGCGTGTTCAGCGTCGGGGTCCAGATCGCCAGACCGCTGGAAATCCTTGAACAGCATCTGCGCGAAGAACTGTCATTGCAATAATTTTGCCGGTTCCGTCACCGGATCATGACGGAGGGCGGCGGGCTCGGTATCTGAGGGCTGTCATAATAGGGCAGTTGATCGACACGCGGATCATAGGCTCCGGAGGCACGCAGCGTGTTGATGTGGCCGGCTATCTCTTCCAGCGTGGCAAACCAGACATCGCCTGTCGCCATCATCGTTTCGATCATCTTTTCGACGCGCAGCCAGCGCGACAGCCGGCCGCTGACAAACGGATGCCAGGTGGCGACCCACAATCCGCCGCCGGTCGCGCGCGCGGCTTCGAATTCGGCCATGAAGGATTCCATCGCCCGTTCCGGCGCCATGACCTGGAACATGTAGTTGAGATCGATCGAGTGCACGTAGGGCGGCCAGTCGTCGAGCGCCCAGCTCGTCGGCAGTTCAACCAGGTCACCGCCCGCGGTGCTCAGGATATAGGGAACGTCGTCGCCCATCAGGGAGGAATCGTAAACGAACCCCTCCTCCACCAGCAGGTCGGCGGTGTGCTGTGAAAAATTGTACAGCGGCGAGCGGTTGCCGCGCGGCCGCTTGCCGGCATGTTTGACGATCGCGTCGATGGATCGCCGCATCCAGTAATGTTCCTCGTCCCGCGACAGGGCGTTCGGCGCTTCGTGGATATAGCCGTGAAACCCGATCTCGTGGCCATCGGCGGCAATGTCCTCGACGGTTCCGGGATAGGTCTCGACACACCAGCCGGGAATGAAAAAAGACTGTTTCAGACCGAACCGGCGATAGCTTTCCAGAATTCTCGGAATTCCGACCTCGGGCCCGTATTTCAACATCGAGATCGTCGATACGCGGGTGATCGAATCGTTGGGATGTTCGACATGCACCAGACTGTCGGCATCCATGTCGAGGGTGATCGCGACAGCAACTTTCGCACCGTTCGGCCAGGGCACAGGACGTTTGATCATGGGGTCGTTCCTCGCAATTCTGGGTGACTGTTAGAACATCACTGCGCCGCCGTTTGGCGAAACCGTCTGTCCGGTCATGTAGGATGCGCCGGGTCCGGCCAGAAACCTGGCGACCGACGCGATTTCCTGCGGACGTCCGACCCGGCCGAGCGGCACGTCAGCCTCCTTTTCGCGCCATTCCGGCGACATGCTGTCGAGGCCGAGCATCGGCGTGTCGACCGGCCCCGGCGCGATGGCATTGACCAGGATATCCGGCGCGAATTCGCGGGCCCAGGACCGGGTCAGGCCGATCACGCCGGCCTTGGTGGCGCAATAGGCGGAGAAGTCGGCGCGCCCGAGATAGGCCAGTTCCGAGGCGACGTTGATCATGCGCCCGGCCCCCTCGCGCACCATCATGCCGATCGCGCCGCGACCGATCAGAAACGTGCCACGCAGATTGACCGCAACGATGTGATCGAACGCGGCGGCGTCCATCTCCAGCAATTTGCTTTCCGTCAGAATGCCGGCGCAATTGATTGCAACATGCAGCCGGCCGCTGCGCTCGCCGATAGCGGCGAACAGATCCCTGACCGACGCCTCGTCGGAGACGTCACAGACAAGCGCAAAGGCGTCGCCGCCATGAGCCCGGATCAGGCTCAGCGTGCTCTCTGGATTCGCCCTGTCGGCCAAAACCACCTGCGCTCCGGCCCGCGCCAGTTCCACCGCACAGGCCGCCCCGATACCGCTTGCGGCCCCGGTGACCAGTGCCACGTTTCCCAGCAATTCCTCGCTCCCGACCTGATCGATCATTGCATCAGGTCTCCGCGATCGACGGTATAGGCCTGACCGGTAATGTTGCGCGCCGCCGGCGAGGCGAGAAACAGGTAAATGTCGGCCATATCGCTCGGCTCCATCAGCCCCTTCAGGGCCTGTGCGTCAACGATTTCGTCGAGAAGCGCGTCTTCCGCCCGCTTCTGCCGCTTGGCCATGTAGGACAGGGAGCGCATGGACGCCGCCGTCCGCACCCAGCCCGGACACACGGCATTGACCGGAATGTTGCGCGGCGCCAGTTCCTGCGCCAGGCTGCGCGTCAGTCCGATGACGGCGTGTTTGGAGGCGCAATAGGCGCTGAATTCGGCGACAGCGGTCTTGCCCCACATGGACGCCGTGTTGACGATCCGGCCGCCGGAAGGGATCTTGTCGAGCAGGGTTCGCGTCACCGAGAAGGTTCCGACGACATTGATCAGCATGATGTCGCGAAACACCTTGTCGACGCTCGGCGACGGGTCGGTGATCGGCGTGATGAATTCAAGGCCGGCATTGTTGATCAGAATATCCAGCGCCTCGATACGGGCGCCAAGTTTCGCGACCTGGCCCGGATCGGAAATATCGCAGGACAGGCCGACGACCCGGGTATCGTAGCGCGCTGCGAGTTCGGCAGCGACATCGGGCGTGTCATCCTCCAGACCGACAATGGTGACATTGGCATTGGCGCCCAGAAACCCTTCGGCCACTCCAAGCCCGATCCCCCGGTTGGCGCCGGTGACGACAACATGTTTGCCGGCAAAATCGAACATCATGCGCTGACCCCTTCCGCCGATTGGGTTCGTTGATATTCCTCGCGGATGATCTTCAGGATCGAATTGCGCAAATCGAAAAACTCCCGGGAATCCTTGGCATCGGCCGACCTTTGATCCACCGGAATGATGTCGGCCACATTGATCTCCTCGATGATGCGGGCCGGCCGGGCCGAAAAGATGATGATCCGGTGCGCCAGAAGCACGGCCTCCTCGACATCGTGTGTGACGAAGATCGTGGTCTTCTTTTCCTTCTGGTTGATCTTGAGCAATTGCATCTGCAGGAACTCGCGCGTCTGCGCGTCCAGGGCGCCAAACGGTTCGTCCATCAAAAGGAGATCGGGCGCCGACGCCAGGGTCCGCGCGATCGCCACGCGCTGGCGCATGCCGCCGGAAATCCGGTTGGTGTAGAAGTCGGCATATCTGGTCAATCCGACCAGTCCGAGATAGTGATCGGTGATCTCCTGCTTTTCCGGCTCGGCAATGTCGGTGCGGTAGCGCAGGCCGAACGCAATGTTCTGGCGCACCGTCAGCCACGGAAACGACGAATAGGATTGAAACACCATGCCGCGCCGGCGGTCGGGACCGTGCAGTTCCTCGCCGGCAAGCCAGACCGAACCGGAATTCTGCCGTTCCAGGCCGCCGACAATGCGCATCAACGTGGTCTTGCCGCAGCCCGACGGCCCCAGGAACATGATGAGTTCGCCCTCATCGGCGCTCAGCGACAATTCGCTGACGACCGGAGTCTCGACCTTGCCGTCGTCGGACCAGTAGGACTTGCTGACGGCATCGATTTTCAGGATCTCGGTCATGATGTCCTACCGGTTAGCGGTTCAGATAGCGGAACAAACGCCGGTGGGCGAAGCGGAAGGCCTGGTCGGTGATCAGGCCGATTATGCCGATGACCACGATCCCGGCCATCACTTCGGGCGTCTTCACGAACCGGCGCAACGACCAGATCACATGGCCGATACCGGAATTGGCGGCGACGATCTCGGCGATGATCAGATAGGTCCAGCACCAGCCAAGCGTGATGCGCAGATTGTCGACGATGTTGGGCAGGGCCGCCGGAATGATGATGTCGCGCATGATCTGGCCATGGCTGGCGCCGAGCGTGAAACCGGATTCGACATATTCCGTCGGCACCCGCTTGGTGTCGTCGGAGACCAGGAGAACAAGCTGGAAGAATGTTCCCATCCACAGGACGGCGATCTTGGAGGCTTCGCCGACGCCGAACCAGATGATCAGAAGCGGCACCAGGGCCGGGACCGGCAGATACCGGACAAAATCGATAAACGGCTCGAAGAAGGCGCCCACCGAGCGATAGGTGCTCATCATCAAAGCGAGAGGCAGGGCAATGACGACGGACAGGGCGAATGCCAGCCAGACCCTGCCGACGCTGATGCCGATATCGGCGGCAAAGTCGCGCTCCGTGAACAGGCGGAAAAACGCCTCCAGCACGGAGAGCGGGGTCGGCAGGAAGGCCGGCCGGATCCACCCGGATTTTGCAATCAGATGCCAGACCGCCAGGAAGATGATGAACCCGGCAAAACCGAGGACAAGTTCCGTGCGGCGCGGCAGACGTGCACGAAAGGCAAACAGATCACCAAACACCCCTTGAACCCTTATGTTCGCCGAAAAACGGCCCGCTGAGAGGAGCGACGGGCAAAGCTAACCCGACCGTTGGTCAAATGACCAGCGGTCGGGAAGGACTTATCGCTTGTGGCCGTCAAACAGGGTCGGCATCAGGCTGCCGTCGACGTAGGGGCTATAGGCCAGGGGACCGTCCTGCAGGTCGAGCGAGACGTTGATGTTGTTGAAGGCATCGAAGACCTCCTTCAGCTTGCCGTCGCCGGCGCTGCCGGGCATGTAGGCGGCGCTTTCTTCGTAGGAGGTGTATTTGACACCGGCCAGAGCCTCTTTCATTTCCGCGGCGGGAACACTGAATTTCGGAGCGGAAATGGCGATGAACTTGTCCGCGTCCTTGTTGTAGAGGTCGATCGCCCGGTAGATTCCGCGCAGGAATTTCGCCCATTTTTCCGGGTTTGCCTTGTAATCCTCGGTGCGCGCGAGGATGACGTCGGTGATCAGACCTTCATAATCCGCCGACGAGATCAGGATGTGAGCGCCCGTGCGCGAGGTTCCCTTGACAATGGAACTCATCATCGGCTCCCAGGTCGCAACGGCGGCGATACCGGCATCCTCGAAGACCGCGGCGGAATCGTCCGTCGCAATCAGCTTCATGGTGACGTCCTTGATGCTCTTGCCCTGTTGCGCAAGCGCGTGCTGAACCAGAACGGTCCCCGGGTGATTGATCTCGCCCGCAAAGGTCTTGCCGACGAGGTCGAGCACCGACTTGATGTCCGGTCCGGCCACCACACCGTCGGCGCCGACGGAAATGTCGATGGTGCCGATGACGGTCCCGGTCGTGTCGGCGTCGCGCGGCCGCGACATGGACTCGCCGATCGTGCGCATGGTGCAATCGATCGATCCGGTCGCCATGGCCGGCAGCACGTTGGCGCGGTCATTGTCGAACGCTGTCGTGACCGTCAGGTCCTCTTCTGCGAAATAGCCCTCCTCCTGGGCAACGAACACCGGCGCAAAGCCGAACCAGAACGGAAACACGCAATTGATCGTGTCTGCGGCATTGGCCGCGGAAAACGGCGAAACAGCGATCGCCCCCAGCAATGCGGCCGTAAACCGCAACCGGCGTCCGGTGTGTGTCAATGCAGATATCGTCTTCATCTTCCATCTCCTGTTGTTCACCTTCTGCCGCGACGCCGACCAATTCTTGTACGCCGATGGTATCTTCGCACGCGGATCCAATGAGAATGGAAGAGTTTTCAGATCAATAAATTCCGTTTTTCAGGTGATTGTATCGATATTCATAGATGTGAACGGGCAAGTCGCAATCGGCCACGGATGCAAAACAGATATAGTCCAGGCGCCGACCGCCCCCCTAACCGAACCCGACCGACCGCGACCCGAAGGATAAAAAGACACAACAGGCCAATACAGGCACATTCCGCACAAATACAAATTTGAACTATTTGCCACACAAAGGCGAATGTAAGTACAATATTGCACTAAATAAAGCAAAAATACATTATTTGACACATATCACTACTTTTCTCTTTTAGTGAGTATTGCACTTGCAGTTCAAAATACCTCAAACGACATACCGTCATGGAGAGGACGTTCCTATCGAAATAAGAGCGAAAGGTTCTCACATGTCCAGTTTGAAAGATTTTATCCCTCCGCTGATCCCCGTGCCCGGCTTCTTTGCCCCGGATGTGCCCGTAGGGCCGGACTGTACGCCGGTTATCGCCTTCTACAACCAGATAACCTATCGCCGCACCGGGACAACGAAGGATCGATCCGTCGCATTCGGCGAGCTCACGATCGGAAGCAAGACCTGGCCGACCGCAGAGAACACCTACTACGCCAACAGCTGGCCGCGACAGGGCAAATATGTCCTGAAAATCGACCGGAAGATCGAAAAGCGGCAGGTCAAGGCGCTGCGATTTTGGCATGACTACGTCTACCGGATCCTGATCCATGACGCGCACCGCGACAATCCGAAAACCCTGTCGGGATGCATCGCCCCGGCGCTGAGCCGCAACGGCGACGAGATCGTGGATTCCGCAAAGGCGATGGAGGAGGTCTGGGCAGCGCTTGGCGGGCACGTTCCCGGCAAGTTCATTCCCCTTACAATCGAAAACAACATTGACGGTGCGGAAACGGCCCGGCAATGGGTCAAGCGACGGATCGCGCTCAATTATCCACGGGGCCGGTAACGGCGCGCGCAACCCTTGGCCCCGCCCTCGATCCGGCAGACGATCGCGTGCCGGATCGAACGGGATTGAACCATTCGATGCCCCGATTGCATCTGAAACAAAGTGTCGGTGGGCCGACCGACCCGGTCCATCGGCAAGATGACGGATCAGGAGATGTTTAACACGTGCACGCTCCGGTCTTGTATTGCATTATGAAGACAGCATCCAAATACAGCGAAACACGAACGGATCTCTGACGTGAAACCCCTCGATATCGCGCCGGTGACAAAAATGTCCCTGGAGGCGCAGATCACGATTGCCCTGCGCGATTCCATCATCAACGGCGCCATCGCACCCGGATCGCGGATCACCGAGATGCAGATCGCCGAGCAGCTGGACCTGTCCCGGGCGACGGTGCGGACCGCGTTCCTGCAACTGGCCAAGGAAGGTCTTCTGACCCTGGTGCCCTATTCCGGCTGGAGCGTCGTCTCGCTGACGGTCAAGGATGCCTGGGAGCTCTACACCCTGCGCTCCGCCGTCGAGCGCCTGGCGGCCATGCTCGTCGCCGGTTCCGCCGACACGGACAGGACGCCGCTGGAGGAGGCCTATGCCGATCTTGTGGCCGAATGCCGGCGCGGCGACGTGGCCGGGGTTTCGGACGCGGATTACGCCCTGCACAAGACCATCGTCGGGCTCGCCGACCATGCGCGGCTGGCGACACAATACGGGCTGATCGAACAGCAGATCCGCATGTATATCCGCTCAAGCAACGCCCTGATCGTCGATCTGGCCAACGTCATCGGCCAGCACGAGCCGATCGTGGACGCAATTCTGTCCGGCGACGCCGAGGCGGCCGGCCGGCTATCGGAAGAGCACAATCGCAGCGAGGGCGAAAAGCTGATCGCACATATTCGCGGGCTTGGGGACGAGCCGGCCGGCGGTTGACCCAAATCGTGTTTTGTTTGGGTCTGATATCGCCGGGGCCGCGTGTTGCGCTTGTATCGTGAACCAACCGAAACCACCCCGACGCGGCCAATCACGGTCCCGGAAGCGGCGGCCGGGTGGGTCGCCGTGACAGGCGCGGCGATGACGTGGATGGGGTCGGTGTGGGTTTAAAATCGCGAAAGGCGGAGCCTGCCACGCCAGGCGATTGGTCGCCCGGACCAATCCCAGATGCCGTCCCGGCCCGCGAGCCGGGACCCACCTGCGGGGTGCGACGCTGCGCGATTGTTCGACCGGATTGCCCTTCGATCTCCTGGGCGCCGGATCAGGTCCGGCGAGGCATCTTGGGCGGGATGGCGGTGTGAAACGGCGAGCGCGCCGCTCTCCATTCCCGGGTATGGCCATCCCCCCGCACGTCATTCCCGCGCAGGCGGGAAGGTGGAGTCACGTTTGAAGTGCAACACGGTTGAAGACTTCGTTTGGCGTTTTGTATCCGAGGCATTTTCGTGGTGTTGTGTTGTATTCCGTGACGGCCTTTTTCAATTTGTAAGCTGATAGCTTCGTTAAATCGGTTTTCCTTGGGAGCTGGCGTCTCATTCGTCCAATAGCGTTTTCCACGCCTCCCTTTTGCCAGGGCGCATGGGGGTCACAGAAGAAGGTCTGCACCTTCAAAGCGGTGTTGAGCTTGTAGTGATGAGCGAACTCGGTGCCGTTGTCGAAGGTGACGGTGCGCCGCAGATGCGCTGGCATTGAGCGTAGGAAGCTGATGATCTTGGCGACCACATGCAGGGCCTTTTTAGAGGCAAGGCGAGTGATGTAAAGCCGGCGGGAGAGCCGTTCATGGAGCACCAGAACATAGCGGCCATATTTTGCAAAGCACATCAGATCGGCCTCCCAATGGCCGGGTTCACAGCGTTGGTTAGCCTCTGGGCTGCGCTCAGTTAAGCTTCTGCGGTGTCTGATAAAATCCACACTTCCAAGCCCGCCGCGCTTCAGCTGTCCTCTGCGGTGTTTGCGTTTTGGCAGCAGCTTGTGCCAGTGATCCTTCTGGGCACTGCGGTGATAAACAAACCGATAGATTGACTCATGGCTGATCCTCATGACAGCGTGCTCTTCAGCCAGTCTGCCGGCGATCTGTTGGGGCGACCATCCCATAGCAAGACGGTCGCGCACATGGTCTTGCAGGGCAGGCTGGCGCTGCAGTTTGAAGCGGGCATCCCAGCGCCTTCGGCGCTCTGCGAGGCCTTGTGCGCGAACCGCTTCATACCCTCCGGGATAGCTTTTGGTGGCTTTGGCATTGCGTCGCAGCTCCCGGGAAATTGTGCCCGGTGATCTGTGCAAAGCCCGGGCGATGGCACGCACCGATGTTTGGTTGCGATGCAGATGATAAATCTCAATCCGCTCGCTCAGTGAAAGATGTGAATA
>JGI12316J15310_10001473_pt1 | contig 19365 bp, 8 predicted proteins | sample MarCyaLeptolynsp_FD_15310 | JGI IMG/M metagenome (IMG submission 15310)
GCTCATCCTGGCTTCTTTGTCTAACATCGTTTGAAGTAGATTGATAGTTGAGATAATCCAGGTCGTTAGGTCTTTTATAAATGCCATTGGTGATGTGGATGTCTTGATAACCATCATTGTCCATATCGAAAATCAAGGGTGACCAGCTCCAATCTGAGGCAAAGGTATTGGTAAAGAGGCTCAGGTCAGAGAATTGGCCATTGCCCAGATTTCTTTGCAGGGTATTTCGAACATACTGATGCCCATAACCATAACCTAATTTGATTTTATAGACTTCAGATTTGTCTTCAACAACGGACTTCTTCCAGATTTCTGGATTTGAGGGTAGCATATCAGTGGTGATGATTTCACCCAAGCCATCATTATTCAAATCGGCAATTTCATTACCCATAGAAAAACGGCTGGTATGCGAGATTCTTTGTTCCAATTCTTCTTTGAAAGTGCCATCTTGCTGATTGATGTACAAGTAGTCGTTTTCGGTAAAGTCATTAGACACGTATATGTCAGCCCAGCCATCGTTGTTGATATCGCTGATGGCCACGCCTAGTCCAAAGCCAATAGCACTAGAGTAGATTCCGGCTTGATCGGTGATATCAATAAAACCTTCTGCATCCTGAGCTGCCTGATTTTGAAAGAGCCTGTCACCTCCATTATCAGGTTTATAGCGAGCGCTTGCCTCGGCAAAAACTGCTGGATTTTTCACGGAATGATTGAGGAGGTACATGTCCAAATCCCCGTCTCTATCATAGTCAAAGAAGCTAGCTTGAGTTGAGAACCCTTTGAAGGCTAGCCCGTACTTTTCAGCTGATTCTGAGAAAGTATTATCACCATTGTTAATGTACAGTTCATTTTGCCCCTGAGCCTCTTTGTAATCACCAACATGCGAAACATAAATGTCCAACAGGCCATCGGCATTGACATCTGCCATAGTCACGCCTGTGGACCAGCTACCTTTTCCCACTATGCCAGCGGATTCCGATATATCTTCGAATTTTAAGTCCCCAAGGTTCAAATAGAGCTTGTTTGAAGATTGATTTGATGTAAAGAACAGGTCAACAAGCCCGTCATTGTTTACATCTCCGGTAGCTACACCTCCACCATTGTAGAAGTAGAGGTATTCTAAAATATTGAAGTCTGGAGAAGAGGAGACTGAATTTTTGAAAGTGACGCCTGTTTCATCATGTGGCAGAAGCCGAAATAGTGGTTCGGATTTCTCAACCGAACAACTGAAAGCAATAATTGATAAAAAAAGGACTGAAAACCTGACGCGCATGACCTAGAACTTATAGGCCTTAACGGCTTCGTTATTCATGGCTATAAAGAGTACTTTTTCACCATTGACTTCACGAACCAAAAAGTCTCTTACTTCCCCCTCGATGGAAAGGCCAGTAGCAGATTTTGAGACGGCAGAGAAGTTTCCTTTTCCATCACCTGTAAGTAAGACACCATAGTTGGCGTCATATCTACCAGCCTGTGGTTTTACTCGATGTTGATTACCTCCTAACAATATGTCAGTGTTACCATCACCATTAAAGTCCGCTGTACTGATGGCATAGGTTGGTGACAACTGAGCCTGAACGGGCAATGCTTTAATATCGAAGGTTCCATCACCATTATTGATCATAAGAGAGCTGGCCAGATGAGTAGCTTCGGAAACTACTGCTTTTTCTAATTGAGCGGGAGAGAAGATTTGTTCCATGGTTTGATCATTAAAGGCTTCATATTTAAGGTAGCGCTTCTTGATCGCTGGAATTTGCATTTGGAGTTCATGCTTCAAGGTATAGGGAAGGTTTTTACCATCGACCATTCTAGTAAAGATTTGCTCAGGACTACCGTTTTGATCAAAGTCATTGACATATAACTTGATGGGTTGCGAAGGAGAAGCCTTAAACCTGGAATTGAGGCCATGGTTTCCAAGAATGAAATCCATGTCGCCATCGTCATCAACGTCACTTGCTTCTATTCTGTGGTACCAACCTCGAAAACCTGAAGTCCCGGCTTGTTCGGAGTCATTGGAAAGTTTTCCGTTGTCATTTTTGAAAATTGTAGGATGCATCCATTCACCCACGACAATCAAATCTTGGTCATTATCATTATCTATATCACTCCATACCGCGTTGGTCACCATACCCAGGTCGTTCAATGTTGGAGCAATCTCTTCTGTGGCGTTTTGGAAGCCCCCATTGCCATTATTCAGATAGATATAGCTGGGCGCGGGTACACCATATAAAAAGGGTCTAAGCCTGGAGCCTACAAATAAGTCCATATAACCATCACCATTAATGTCACTTGCCACTACGCTGCCGGTGCTCCAGGTATTTGCACCAAGCACAGGATCGTCAGTTTTTGTGAAGGCCCCTTTTCCATTATTCAGGTAAAGACGGTCAATGAATTGCATGGAACCCAATCCAAATTCATTACCACCACTGGCTACATAAAGGTCTTGATCACCATCATTATCGAAATCAAAAAAGAGGGCATCTACATCTTCTGATAATGCGTCTGATTTAATGTCTTCCTGCTTCGTTTCTCTGTATGAGCCGTCAGTATTTTGGATGTAGATAGCCCCTGCCTGTCCTTTTGCCCCACCGATGTAGACATCTTCGAGACCATCGCCATTCACATCTGCAGAAGTCAACCTTGGCCCCTCATTTGAAACCATATGGTAGGTTAATCGATCGCGATCAAAGTCGATATAAGTACTTTCTTTATGGGCAAAAGGAAGCATTTTCTCAGCGTCTATTTGGGTAAAAACTAAGGCCGTTTTTTCTTTCTCCTTACTTGATTCTGCGGTAGCATCCTGCCATCTGAGTGCAAGGGTTTGATTGGTAGGAATATCATTCAATGTGGTGACTTTGCCATCAGGCCAAGTCACTTCGATCAAGTCTACTTTTTCTAGCAAGCCTAAGCCAATGTTAGGTCTGGCGTCTACGGTGGATTGAAAACCTCTGATTGGAACTTGCTCAATGTAGAACTGCTGATCACCGGCAATTACCCGAACCTTTGTCCCAATGGCAAAAGTGTTTTGCCCTTTTCCTTTCAGGTCGAATTTTAAATAGTGGTTGTTGGTGAGCTGCTCGCCTGCTTTATTTTCGAAGATATTGGCCACAGCATTGACGTTGTTTACCACTAAATCCAAATCACCATCATTGTCCAAGTCTCCGTATGCCGAACCATTGGAATGTACGGCCTCTCCTAATCCCCATTTCTGTGCTTGATTTGAGAAGCTCAGGTTACCCGAGTTTTTGTAAGCATAGTTTGGAATAGGAGTAACTGGAATAGGGTCAATCAAGCTTTTATAATTGACTCCATCTTGATTGATGGCATTTACTTTGGTGTCATTGTCATCGGCAAAATTGAGGTAATCCAAGTCGGTAATATCTTGGTAGATCCCGTTGGCAACAAAGAGATCTTTCAGTCCATCATTATCCATGTCGAAGAACAGAGCACCCCAACTCCAATCTGTAGCTTCTACCCCTGCCAATCTACCAACTTCGGTATAAGTGCCGTCACCATTGTTCATATGGAGCATATTTCGAATGAACTGATGGTGGTACCCGTTTTGCACACCGTAGTTATATCGGTCATAGCTTTCGAATGTAGTGACTTGCTTCAGCCTTTCGTCCGGTTCTGGAAGCATATCGGTTACGAAAATATCGGGATTGCCATCATTATTAATATCGGCCATATCGGCACCCATGGATGCTTGACTTATAGATTGCATACTTGACTCCAATACTTCGTCAAATGTGCCATCCCCTTGGTTAATATAGAGGTAGTCTCTTTCAAAAAAGTCGTTCGATATGAAGATGTCCAACCAATTATCGGCATTAACATCGCCCACCGTTACGCCCAGGCCAAAGCCAATGATACTTCCATAAATACCAGCATCCTCGCTCACATCAGTGAACTTACCATCATCATTCCTGTAGAGTTTATCACCTCCTACTGCATCTCGTATGGGCCTTTCATTCTTTTGAAGGTTAAAACTGCCGATTGCTTTGTAGGAGTTGTTCAGTAGGTAGGCGTCAAGGTCTCCATCTTGGTCGTAATCAAAGAATGCCGCATGGGTCGAAAATCCTTTATCTGCTAAACCATAAGCTTCAGCGTTCTCTGTGAAAGTACCGTCACCATTGTTGATGAAGAGCTCATTTTGTTTGTCATCGCCAGAGATGTCTCCTGAGTTGCAGACATAGATATCAAGGAAACCATCACCGTTTATATCGGCCATACTTACCCCAGTGCTCCAGGCCTTCTGCCCTGAGACGCCTGCCTGATCTGTAATGTCTTCGAACTTTAAGTTCCCAAGGTTTTTGTAGAGTTTATTGGCCACTCTGTTGCCAGTGAAGTAGATGTCGACTAAGCCATCATTGTCAATGTCACCTAGTGCCACGCCACCACCATTATAGAAATTTCTATAGGTATAGATGTTGAATTCCTCATCGAATATGAGCTCGTTTTCGAAAGAAACGCCAGAGTTTTTAGGTTCAAGCTTATTGAAAAGCGTTGGGCCTGATTGCTCTGGAGTAGAGCAGGCTACCATCAGGGTAATAAGGCCAAAAAGAGAAGTTTTGATAGCGTTCATAAATCAGAGTTAGGACTTTTCGCTATTAATCTCGTTTAGTTTAAGCAGGTCGGTAAATATCACAGATACGGATGAAATGCTCTGTCTGTATACCCTGATGCGTCTATTCCCATCCACTTTTACCCAAACCGTTTTTGTACCATCATCATTTACCATTTTGATAAAACCTTCTCCGTACCAGGATTCCAGCACATCAATGACTTCTTCTATTAGATTGTCAACAGAAAGCTCCTCGTTCCAAAGGGCCCAATTGTCATACTTGAACTCAACGGGCATTTCGAATATTTTTCCGTCTACAAATTTTGGATAAAAATGCATAGATGTGCTTTCCTTGAAAAACTCACTGGCATCGTATTTAATCTGATTTCCCACACCATTGGTGAGCAAGCCTTTCTTGTTCATTTCCCAACAGTGGACAAAGAAATCCTTCGATTCCATTTCTAGACTAATACCCAAATAGAGGCTGTCTTGGCGAACGTTGGTACTCAACTCTGCCTCTACGAGTTTTTGATACTCGGATTTTCTTGTGCAGCTAGTGTACAGACCTACCAGCGTAAGAACCATTAAGCTGACAATTATCGATCTACTCTTCATTTATTACTTTTTTGTAGGCAAGGCTACCTTCATTACTTCTTACAAAAAGAAAGACATCTTCGCCTTTCACCTTTATTTTTTTGATTTGGCGTGTGTCATTCCTAACCAGAATGCCAGATTCTGAGGGCTTTAGGGCCTTAAAGCCTTCACCTCCAAGATTGAGTAAAGTTAAGCCATAAGAACCATTATTGATACCCATTTCAGGCTTCATTCGTGTTTGATTACCTCCTATGATCAGGTCAATTAAACCGTCATCATTAACATCTTCTGGAAGAATACTAAAAACCTGAGAAAACTGTGCTTCTGCAGGTAATGTAGCTTTTCTGAATCCTCCGTTGGACTCTTGATAGAATATGCTCGTTCTAAGCTCATTGGCTTGGCTCACAATAGAATTATCTAGCATCCCTTCATCAAACAAATCTTTGATGGTCTGGTCCTTATAGCTTTCGTGTTTAACATACTTTTTTCTCAGGCCTGGCAGTTGCTTGACCAGGTCAGGTAGTAAAACGATTGGATAACTGGTTTCGCCTTCGAACTGCGTGATGATTTGCTCAATGCTGCCGTTTTGATCAAAGTCATTTACATAAATAGATAATGGATGATTCTCATCTGCTTTCAACCGGCTATTCATGCCATGGTTCCCCGCAATTATGTCGAGCAGCCCATCGTTGTTCATATCAGCAATCGAAAGACTATGCCATAGGCCCTGCGAGACCGGGATTTCATTAAGCTCAAATCCATTTTGGTTATTAGTGAAAACCTTGATGCCCATCCATTCTCCAAGGACTATTAAATCCTCATCTCCATCCCCATCAATGTCTGAAACAACTCCATCGGTCATCATGCCTACATTGGTAAATGAAGTGATGTCCTTAACCTCTTTAAAGGATTGGTCGTTGTTTTCGTAGAGATGTATACTTCCAGGTATGCCATAGGCGAATGGGGTACTTCGAGTTCCTGAAATCAGATCCAGGTCACCATCACCATCGAAGTCTATGGTTTTCAAAAAGGCTGAACTCTCGCTGACGGATTGGAATTGTATCCATGGCATGCGTTCAAAATTGGCCTTGCCATCGTTGAGGTAAATTCTATCCTGCAACATTGGGTCCAGAGCCCCATATTCATAGCCTCCGCTGGCCACAATCAGGTCTAAGTCACCATCTTTATCCAGGTCGACAAATGAGGCGTCAATATCTTCTGATAGCAAATCTTGATTCAGCGGATTTGTATTGAATGATCCATCTGCTTTTTGTAGATGAATTTTACCAGAAAAGCCTTTGGCCCCTCCGATAAATAGATCTTCCAGCCCGTCATCATTAATGTCACCAATGTCCACAGCAGGCCCCTCATTAGAACTCATTTGGAAGAGGAGTCGGTCACGATCAAAGTCGATGAATTTATTTTCAGTGTGAGACAATTCTCCTCGAATAGTGGCCTGTTTGAATAGAGAAGTTATAAGGCGGGTATCAATTGAAGGGTTGACATTCATGGCTTTTTTTGAAAGCACAACCTTTTGGTCAATTGCCACATTTATTAACTCTGATTTTGCATCATCTGGCCATGTGATTTCAATTCGGTCAATCTTGGATTGGTTTCCTAAACCGAAATGAAGAAGATGATCCATCGATGACATGTATCCCTTGACCGGATGAAACTCTTTTGTAAGTTTAAAAGCTCCAGCATAGACTGTAACTTTTGTGCCAAAAAGTTGATGGGCCTCTGAGGGATCAAAAGTAAGCGTTAGGTAATGATTGCCTGTGTTTTGCCTGCTGAGGTTTCTATAGATGAGCGCAGGGCTATTGATATTATTAATGATTAAATCAAGGTCACCATCATTGTCTAAATCTCCATAGGCAGCTCCATTTGAAAAGGCCTTATCGGTCAGGCCCGTCTCTCCAGCTTTATCGACAAAATTAAAATCTCCCTGGTTTTGAAAGAGGTGGTTCTGAAGAGGTACTGAAGGGATCGCATCTAGTAATTTAGTAACAACCAAGCTATCGGCTCGGTACTGTTCAAAAAGGAGGGTGTTGTTTGCATAAAAGTTAATGTAGTCTTGATCGGTAAGGTCTTTGACTACACCATTGGCTACGAAAATATCTGATTTGCCATCATTGTCATAGTCGAACATGAGTGCTCCCCAGCTCCAATCCGTAGCATGGACACCTGCCTGTCTGCTAATTTCACTGAAAACAACTTCCTTGTTATTTTCTGGATTGACCCCCAGGTTTTGTTGTAGCGTGTTTCTGGTAAACTGGTGATGATATCCGCTATTAATATTGGCTTGGTATTTATCCCAGCTTTCAAAAAGTGTTTTGGTTTTCACTCTTTCCTGAGAGGCAGGCAGCATTTCGGTCACATATATTTCGGGATATCCATCATCATTAAGGTCTGAGATATCAGCTCCCATAGAGCCCATACTTGTTTCCGAAATCATCTGTTCTAGAGACTCAGTAAAAGTCCCGTCCTGATTGTTAAGGTATAGATAGTCCCTTTCGAAGAAGTCATTGGAGACAAACAGGTCAGGCCAGTTGTCCTGATTAACATCTGCTGCCGTTACCCCAAGCCCAAAGCCAATGGCGCTGCCATAGATTCCTGCCTCTTCACTGACATCTGTAAATTGCTTGCCATCATTTCTATATAGCTTGTTACCCCCGTTTGGGTCTCGTAATTCTCGTTGCCCTTGACGAAGGTCATATCCACCGACCGATCTCGTGCTATTGTTCAACAAGTAAAAGTCCAGATCACCATCTCTGTCATAATCAAAAAAAGCTGCATGAATAGAAAGGCCTATTTCATCAACGCCATACTCTTTGGCCTTGTCAGTGAAGGTAAGATCACCATTATTGATAAACAGTTGATTGTATCTATGTTCTCCTTGTAGTGGACCGGATTTACAAACGAAAATATCCAGAAGGCCGTCCCCATTAACATCTGCCATGGATACACCTGATGACCAGACATTTTTACAGGCCACACCAGCAGACTCCGTAATGTCTTCAAACTGAAAGTTGCCTTTGTTCAGGTAGAGTTTGTTGTCAACCAGGTTACCTGAAAAATAAATATCGGTTAGCCCATCATTGTTAATGTCGCCTAGTGATACTCCCGCTCCATTATAAAAGTTTTTGTAAGTATATGCGTTCAGTTGTTCGTCATACTCCAAGTGATTTTCAAAATCTATTCCTGATTCGGAGGCCAAGACTTTTTCAAACAGAGGAGTCTTGTCACTTGACGTCTTACAGCCAAGAGTGATCATGAATGATGAAATTAGTAAGTAGATTTTTAACCGATTAGGCATCTTACAAAGATGTGAAATATAGAGCAAAAAAGGCCCCGACTAGTCGGGGCCTTTTCAATGATTATGATAAAGTAATCCTAGTTATATCCAGGGTTCTGTTGTAAGTCAGGGTTAGCATCTCTCTGAATTTGTGGAATAGGGAAGATGTTAACAGATGGGTTAGAAGCATTCTTCTCCCACCATGGGTCATTATACTTACCAAATCTAATTAAGTCAGATCTTCTGTAACCTTCAGCAAACATCTCTCTACCTCTTTCAGCAAGAAGAATGTCATCATCTAGCATAGTAAGCGGGTCAATACCAGCTCTTGATCTGATTTGGTTCACATAATTCAATGCGCCAGCTGAGTTACCTTGTCTGTGCATCACTTCTGCTTTCATCAATATGATATCTCCATATCTGAAAATTGGGAAGTCATTACTCAAGTTAGGTGTAGCACCAACTCTGAATTCGAATTTACCCACTCTAACACCAGCTTGTCTCAATGAATTAGGGGCTAACTCATTGATTTCTGGAGTAAAGTTAAGTCCAGGACCATCAGGGTCAGCACCTTCAGCGTTATCATCTGTAAGAGGGCTACCATCCAAAGCAAATTGAGGACCAGCAAGGAAGCTATTTCTTCTTGCGTCATTGGTCTCAAAAGCATTGTAGAATTCCTCTAGAGAAGCATATCCATTCCATGGAGAATCTTGGAGATCGAAAGTTGCTTGCGTCTGGTAGTGACCAGTCATTTGTGCAATGTTGAATCCACCAGCATTATTCTCGTCATAAGGTAAGGTCAAGATGTTCTCACTAGAGTTCTCATTGTTAGTTACAAAGTTAGAGAAGAAGTTATTCTCTAAGCTAAATACACCACCATTGATGATGGCATCAATTTGAGTCTCAGCATCCGCCCATCTTGCGCTTCCAGTATATACCTCAGCATTCAAGTAAAGCTTGGCTAACACTGCACGAGCAGACCATTCGTTCATGGTAGTCTTAGTATTCTCGCTTGATAGCTCAGAGATGTTGTCAAGAATTGAATTTTCAATAAACGTGAAAACATCTGCTCTAGTACGCGTTGGAGGTGTCGGATCAGTATCAGTTTCTAATACGATCGGTACATTTCCATAAGCATCAACCAACCAAAGGTAAACTAAGGCTCTCAATACTCTCAACTCTGCAACAAGCGCTGTTACATTAGGGTTCTGCTGAATTAAGAGGTTGATATCACCAATTGCTGTGTAGCAATATGCCCAAGCATTGTTGATAGACTCCTCGTTAGCATTATACTCATGTCTGTGCATTCTTAACCACTGACCACCATCTTCCCAGTCAGCTCCTTTATGGGCAATTGCCATCTCATCAGAAGCTACTTCGTGCATTGACCATAGAGAGTTATGACCACCCCATGTTCCGATGATACGCTGATAAGCAGAAGCTTTCAACACATCAATTAGCGCAGGTTCCGTGCTATTCGCGAGTTCCTCTGGAGTTACACCATCGAAAATTTCCTGCACCGGTTCCTCACAAGCCGCTGCTACAAAAAGTAGCGCCACAGCAAGAATTGTCGTTTTAGTATATCTAATCATTTCTTAATTATTTAATATTCAATTTCACACCGAGTGTAAATGTTCTCGTAGGAATAAACGTGTTTCTTCTTTCAAGACCAGGAACCAAAGGATTACCACCGTCAGTATATCTTACTTCAGGATCTAAACCAGTGTAGTTTGTAATTGTGAACAAGTTTTGCGCAGCGAAGTACACATTAATGTTCTCAACCCAATCAGAATTAGAAGGTACAGCGTATCCTAGCTGCAAGTTATCAAGTCTGATGAACGTTGCATCCTCGATATATAAATCAGAGAACGTAGGTGACGCAGTCACGACAGGAGTTTTGTCAGTTACAACACTATTCCATGCACTTGTACTAGCATCTTGGTTTTCGTAGAAACTTCTGAATGAGTTATATAGGTCGTGACCGATACTACCTCTCAAGAAGAAACTGAAGTCCCAGTTCTTATATCTGAACGAGTTATTGATACCGAAATCTGCATCAGGAAGTGCGTTACCAATAACTGCTAAATCGTCAAGCGCAAAGTCTGCTGCAGAAGAACCTCTAACACCATTTGCATCTTCTAGAACGTATTGGCCATTCTCATCGATACCGATGAACTTAGCACCTACGAAGTTACCCAATGTCTCACCCACAGTATTCAAAATAATCTGTGTGTTGTTCTGACCAGGAGAACCTAGGTTACCACCGCGGATTTCTTCGAATCCAAGACCATCACCAATTGATAGTTTTTCAATTGTCGTCTTGTCGTAGATAGTGAAGTTGAAAGAAGGTGTCCAAGATACTTGGCCAATTTTCAAACCATTGTAAGCAGCGGCAAATTCAAAACCTGCAGATCTTAAGTCAGCAAGGTTTACCCAAGTAGAACCTACAGTGTTGAAGTTTCCTTCATCGAATGGGTTTGGAGCTCCAATTGGCACAGGAATGTTGAAGATAAGGTCTTCAATGTTTCTTGTGTAGTAATCAGTAGTACCAGTGATTTTACCATCAAGGATTGCAAAGTCGAATCCAACGTTGAATTCTTTCTTGGTTTCCCACTTCAAGGTTGGGTTAGGGTTTTGAGCTTGTCTAGGAGCAATGAACTGATCATCAGCAGTATTTGCATCACCATCCAAGTCAATTCTACCACCATTTCTAATTACAGGAAGTGCTAGGTCAGCTGATGGAGGAAGTGCTCCAGTAATACCGTAAGAAACTCTGAATTTCAATTGTGATATAGGGCCTAGGTCAGCAATCTCAGTAAGTTCAGCACCTGCTGACACCGCTGGGAAGTAACCTGTTTTCTCGTTTTCACCAAAACCTGAGTAAGACTCAGAACGCACACTCGCTGAAATGAAGTAAATGCCTTGGTAATTAAGGTTAGCTCTGAAGAATGCAGAATTCAATACGTTAGCATTCTTGTAAGAGTAGTAGTTAGTTCCGGGGCCAGTTGCCAAAGCACCAGCACCTAAGTTATTCGCTCCGAAAGAATCGAAAAGGAACTGACGAGTTTGAAGACCAAAACCTTGGCTTGTGATTTCCTGACGCTCAGCACCAATTAGTAAATTAGCATCAAGTCCGTCAGCAATCTCAGTATTGTAGTTCAATGTACCAGTGATGATTTCAGTAAATCTGTCATCAGTAGTTCTGCTGGCTACACCACCGAAAGGTCCACCGAAATCAAAGTCCGACTTAGACCAAACGTTAGCATTCAAACCATTGAATCTATCTTGGTTATACTGAACGGCAACTGTTAAATCATCTGTGATGTCAAACTCACCTCTGAAAGAAGCTAGGATAGTCTTGTTATCACCACTGAAGTTTTGCTCTCTTCTTAATGCTTCTGGGTTAAAGAAGTCTGAAGAAGCCAAAGTTTGGAAGTAACCTCCTAAACTGTTCTGGCTTAAAGTACCATCATCGAGTATTGGAGCAGTTGGGTTATACGTCAATGCGAAATCGAATAAGTTATTATTCTTAGCACCAAATGATCCGTTAGTAATGTTAATGTTAGCAGTTAGTCTCAAACGATCGTTGATCGCATTGTGCGTAACATTAAGTCTTGTATTAAGTCTTTCATTTTTGAAACCCTTAACGATACCTTCATTATTTCTGTAGTTAACAGAAGCACGGTAAGAAGTACCACCCATAGAACCGCTCAAGCTTACGTTAGTAGCGTATGAGAAAGCATCCTGAGTAATTACATCAATCCAGTCAGTATCTGATCCAAAGTCAGTTCCACCTCTTGCAAGGAACTCGTCTCTTCCAAGAACACTGATTTTATTAAGTGTCTTTTGCTCGATACTTGCAAAAGTGTTAACAGAGATGTTAGTCACACCTTCACCAGTGTTACCTTTAGTAGTAGTAATAAGGATAACACCAGAAGAACCTCTAGCACCGTAGATTGCTGCAGCAGAACCATCTTTCAAAACATCGATAGACGCAATGTCATTCGGGTCAACGTTACCAAGATCTGCACCAGGAACACCATCTAATACAATGAGTGGCGCTTGGTTACCACCGAAAGTAGAGATACCTCTTAAACGGATGTTAAAGCCTCCGTTAGGGTCACCACCTGGTCTTGTAATAGATAGACCTGCAACTTTACCTTGAAGCAACTGGGTAGGATTCGAAATGTTACCACTGTTAAAGTCTTCAGGCTTAATGCTGGCTACAGCACTTGTGATCTCTTTCTTTTCTTGAGATCCATAACCGACAACTACGATTTCGTCTAGCTCAGCGTAGTCTGGTTGTAACACTACATTAATAGTGCTTTGCGTACCCACTAGCACCTCTTGTGAGATATACCCCACAAAAGAGAATACTAATGTTTCGTTGGCAGCTACTTGAATGGAATAGGTACCATCTAAATTGGTAGCCTCCCCTCTTGTAGTACCTTTAATCGTTACGTTTACACGTGGGATGCCTAAGCCGTCATCTCCCCCTGTAACCGTACCGGTAACGGTCTTTGTTTGAGCCAGTAGTGCCCCTTGGAAACCCACTGACATAACAAGTAGGATTAGTAAAAACTTTTTCATACAATCATTTTTAATTTACTTGATTTCAGGCCGAATTCGGCCAAAAAAGTGCAATCGAATGCTTAAAGTACTATTACTGGGGGGTAAATCATAGCCGACTTAACCTAAAATTAACGCAAACGTTTGCAGTAAATCGCGATTTTCGCATAGTAAAGGCACAATTGAAGAATCTAACTCTCAGATTGGCAGTCTCATATTAAGCCCATGTTAATGGATACTTGAGCCCTCTAAACGGTCTCAAAAAACGCCAAAAACCATGAGCCGTTTCAAGTGTTCAGATAGCCTTGAAATACGGTTTAATTCATAATAATTTGTGCTGAAGCAGAGGATGTCTAATTTCAGCCTGTAAACGATTTTTACAATGGACTGGAAAGTACTCTTGAATAGCGAGGAATCTCATCAAAAAAACACAGATCGATCGGTGTTTGACAGGGATTTTGACCGAATAATATTCTCACATCCTTTTAGAAAGTTGCAGGACAAAACGCAGGTACATCCACTTCCAGAACATGATTTTGTACACAATCGTTTGACGCATAGTCTGGAGGTTTCAAGCGTTGGAAGGTCATTGGGCAGAACTGTTGGAACGGTTATTTTACAACGACACCCTGATTTAGAACCTTTCTTTAGTGCAAACGATTTTGGTCTGATTACGGCATCGGCATCTCTGGCTCATGATATTGGCAACCCCCCTTTTGGCCATTCAGGAGAAGATGCTATTTCTGATTATTTCGTCACTAATAAGGACCTTTTGGAAACGGATTTTTCCCAACAGCAGTGGTTTGATTTAATCAACTTTGAAGGCAACGCTCAAGGCTTTAGACTGTTAAATAAGTCAGGTTATCAAGGGTTGAAACTAACGAAGCCTACTTTGGCTGCGTTTACTAAATACCCAAGACCATCAAAAGTTGCAGACAAATTCAAACCGAGGAGAAGTCAAAAGAAATATGGCTTTTACCATTCGGAAGCAGAAATCTTTAAATCATTGGCTGAAGACCTGCAACTTCATATGCTTGCCAAAGAACAATGGTGTCGCCATCCTTTGGCATTTTTGGTTGAGGCTGCTGATGACATTTGTTATCATATTATCGATTTGGAAGATGGCTGTAATCTCGGACTTATTAGCCATGAAGATACAGTAGCTTTATACGCACAAGTTATAGGCTCCAAATTTGATGCTGCCAAATTGAAAACCATAAAGAGCAAGGCTGAGCAAATAGCCTTATTAAGGGCATTGTCTATCGGAGCACTCATTGAGCAAAGTGTGGAGCATTTCTTATCTAACGAAGTAGAGATACTTTCAGGGGAATACGATATATCACTTACAGATGATATTGACGCCAAAGAGGCATTGGAAGAAATCAAGAGCCTGTCTATCCAGAGGATTTATCGTGCTCAACATGTGGTTGAAATTGAAGCAGCAGGATTTAACGTACTGAATGGATTGCTCGAATCATTTGTACCCGCAGTGGTAAACCAATCAAAAATTTCTAAGAAGCAATCTGTTGCATTTCGGTTGTTGCCTGAAGATATAAAAATGGAAATAAAAACAGCTCCCAATCAGTACACTGCATTGAGGGCCCTATTAGATTATATTTCCGGTTTGACCGATTCCAATGCTATGAGCCTTTATAGAAAACTTATGGGCATATCATTGCCTAGAATGCGCTAGCTTTTTTATAGCGATTAATAAGGAGTATTTCGAATATGATAGAAAGGGGAAAATATTACCTTTGTCCTCTTGTTTGAAAATGTGGTCTAAACTCCCTCATATCGTATTGAAATACAGGCTTATATTGATCATCGCGATCTTCCTGTTTACAGCCTTTATGGGCTATCAGGCAAGGAATGTCAAGATGGCATTTAATTTCAATACCGCTGTACCGAGTACAGACGAGAGCTACCGCTACTTCCAGAACTTTAAAGAAAAATTTGGAGAAGACGGTAATATCCTAGTTGTGGGTGCAAAGGATAGCGCACTGTTTCATCTGGAAAACTTCAATAAGTACAAAGCGCTTAGCGAAACGATTGCAGGTATTGAAGGCATCAGTAATGTGATATCATTGCCTGCTCTGCAAAAGATTGTCAAGAATCAAGACAACCGAAGTTTTGACTTAGAGCCCTTGATGACTCAGTCACCTCAAAGTCAGGAGGAACTAGATGCCCTCTTGCAAGAAGCATTGGGATTGAAGTTCTATGCCGGACAATTGCTTAACCCAGAAAATGGCGCAACGCTCATTCTTATTAATATGGAACGAGAAGTGCTTAACTCTGCAGGGCGAAATGATATTGTCAATGAGATAAAGAAGATAGGGGAAACCTTTGCAACGGATACCGGAATTGATCTTCATTATTCTGGAATGCCTTTTGTCCGCACTATCATGCAACAAAAGACCAATAAGGAACTTACGCTTTTTATTGTACTGTCCTTGAGCATTACAGCACTCATTCTTTTTCTATTCTTTCGCTCCTTTACATCTGTACTAGTACCATTGATCGTCATCAGTGTGGTTGTGGTTTGGACGCTAGGAACCATAGGCCTGCTAAATTATAACATCACAATTTTGATGGGCTTGATACCCTCCATCATTGTCGTCATTGGTATACCCAATGGTGTATACTTAATCAATAAATACCACCAAGAGTTTGCCAAACACGGCAACAAGCCGAAAGCGTTGAGCAGAATGGTCAGGAAGATTGGTTTGGTGACTTTCATAACCAACTTCACTACAGCGATAGGATTCTTGGTGCTGGTAACAACCGACATCAAATTGCTTAAAGAGTTTGGTCTTGTGGCAGGGATCAACATACTGGCCACCTTTATAGTAAGTATCATTTTGATCCCGGGCATACTTTCTTATTTACCAGCTCCGAAAAAAAATCAACTCAAGCATTTAGAGTTCAAGGCGGTTGGTAAGTTTCTTGGTTTGCTTGATCTTATTGTCCATAGACATCGTTATCGTGTTTTCGCGGTGACCGCCATTATTTTGACGTTCGCCATTGTAGGTTTAACCAGGCTTTATTCTGTAGCCTATATGGTAGATGACATCCCTGAAAAATCAGAGTTGAAGCAGGACCTTTATTTCTTCGAGGATAACTTCAGTGGAGTGATGCCACTTGAAATTATCATTGATTTTGGCAGACCAAAGTCCACCATCAATGCTCGTAACCTCAGAAAGGTGGATCGTTTGGAAAGGGCTTTAGAGCCCTTGGAAAATATTTCATCCCCTATTTCAATCGTCTCTTTTGCTAAGGCAGTGAGGCAGGCCTTTTACAATGGAAACGATCGATTTTATGGACTCCCTAGCCCGAGTGATCGAAACGTAATTCTCAGTTACTTGAGCAACCGTGATGGGGACGCGGGTCTATTAGATTCTTTTGTTGATTCTACAGGGCAAGTGATGCGTGTATCTTTGAAAATAGCAGACATAGGCTCCGAAAAAATGGACTCACTCATTACCAATGTAGTTCAGCCAGAAATAGACAAGGTATTTGATGATGAGAAAATAGAAACAGCAGTTACAGGTTCCACCCTGTTGTTTGTTAAAGGGAACAAGTTTTTGATAGAGAACTTACGTTTCTCGCTTTTATTGGCCTTTGCCATTATTGCAGTGATTATGGCCATCCTTTTCGCCAACATCAGAATGATCATCATTTCACTGATTCCTAATTTCATTCCATTGATTATGACGGCCGGAATCATGGGATTCTTTGGCATTCCATTGAAACCAAGCACTGCTTTGATTTTCAGCATTGCCTTTGGAATATCCGTAGACGATTCGATCCACTTTTTGGCAAAATATAGACAAGAGCTTTTTGCCAAGAACTTCTTCGTACCTGTAGCGATTAGTAACAGTATCAGAGAAACAGGATCAAGTATGCTATATACTTCGATCATTCTATTCTTCGGTTTTGTGATTTTCGTGTTTTCAGACTTTGGAGGGACTGTAGCTCTTGGTTTATTGACATCGCTGACGCTATTCTTTGCGATGATCACGAACCTGACATTGTTGCCGGCATTGTTGATGGTTTTTGACAGTGGAAAGCGAAACCAGAAGATTCATCCTTTGATAGAGCACTATGAGTTTTACATAGAAGATGATGACGAAGAAATTGACACAGACAATTTATTGATTAAGAAAGACGACCCATTCTTGGGTTCTACCGATAGGTGATAAGTATTGAAAGGAATTAAAGTGAGTAAGTATAAAGAGTACAAAAAACCGGAATTTGCGAAGGTTGGCGAAGACATACTTCAATTCTGGAAAGACAACGACATTTTTGAAAAGTCAGTTTCTGAGAAAGAGGGCAGACCGACTTTTACATTCTTTGAAGGGCCACCATCTGCGAATGGTACACCGGGTATTCACCATGTCATGGCCAGAACGGTCAAGGATATTTTCTGTCGATACAAAACTCAAAAAGGATTTCAGGTAAAACGTAAAGGAGGCTGGGATACCCATGGTCTTCCTGTAGAGCTTCAGGTAGAAAAAGAACTGGGCATCAAAAAAGAAGACATCGGCAAAAAAGTGTCTGTCGATGAGTACAATCAGAAGTGTCGTGAAACGGTGATGCGTTTCAAGGATATCTGGGATGACCTGACTGAAAAGATGGGTTACTGGGTAGACCTTGACAACCCATACATCACTTTTGAGAGAGAATACATAGAGTCAGTCTGGAGTATGCTCAAGGAGCTCTATGACAAAGACCTCATCTATAAAGGCTATACGATTCAGCCATACTCTCCTGCAGCAGGAACGGGTTTAAGTTCACATGAGTTGAACCAACCAGGTACTTATAAAGATATTAAGGACACGTCATTAACAGCTCAGTTCAAAGTATCTGGTACTGAAAATGATTACATCCTTGCTTGGACGACCACACCGTGGACACTTCCGGCAAACAATGGTTTAGCTGTAGGTGCAGGCATTGAATATGTAAAGGTCAAAACCTTTAATCAGTACACCTTTGAACCTATCAATGTCATCCTTGCGAAGGATCGAGTTGGCTATTATTTCAACGATAAGGCCAAAGACCTAAAGATCGAAGACTACAATCCTGGTGATAAGCTTATTCCTTTTGAGGTGATCGATTCGTTCAAAGGAAAAGACATGGCTGGAATGGACTATGAACAGTTAATGCCATACATTCCATTAGAAAAGCCGGCTTTTACAGTGGTAGTTGGTGACTTTGTGACCACGGAAGATGGTACAGGGATCGTTCATATTTCCAAGACTTTCGGTGCCGATGACTTTAGAACATCTGCACAGTACAATATGCCAGGGGTCTTTGTAAAAGACGAAGAAGGCAAGGATGTGCCGATCGTTGATAAACAGGGAAGGTATGTGAAAGAGATCACAGACTTTGCTGGTATGTATGTCAAAAATCAATACTACAAAGAGGAGGAGGCTCCGGAAAAGTCTTTAGACGTATTGATTTCTATTAAGCTGAAGGAAGAAAACAAAGCTTTCAGGGTTGAAAAGTACGAGCACTCTTATCCACATTGCTGGCGTACTGATAAGCCGGTACTTTACTATCCATTGGACTCGTGGTTTATCAAGACTACTGCCTATAAGGATCGATTAGTAGAACTCAATAAGACAATCAATTGGAAACCAGCATCTACCGGTGAAGGCCGTTTTGGAAATTGGCTGGAAAACTTGGTAGACTGGAACCTCAGCAGATCTAGGTATTGGGGGACACCACTGCCCATTTGGGTTTCTGAAGACAAGAAAGAGCAAAAGTGTATTGGCTCCATTGCCGAATTGAAAGAGGAGGTTCAAAAGTCAGTGGATGCTGGTTTTATGCATGAGCAGATTTCTGATGATTTCGATTTACACAGGCCTTATGTAGATGACATCATTTTAGTCAGCGATTCTGGTCAAAAAATGAAGCGTGAGCTCGACTTGATTGATGTGTGGTTTGATTCAGGAGCAATGCCTTACGCGCAGTGGCATTATCCATTTGAAAACGATGATATTTTTGAAAAGAGCTTCCCGGCTGACTTCATCGCTGAGGGAGTTGACCAAACGCGTGGTTGGTTCTTTACGCTCCATACTTTAGGCGTCTTATTGCATGATAAAGTGGCCTTCAAGAATGTTATAGCGAATGGACTGGTGCTTGATAAGAATGGCAATAAAATGTCCAAGCGATTGGGGAATGCTGTAGACCCATTCAAGACGATCGGAGAGTATGGGCCAGATGCTACCCGTTGGTATATGATCTCCAATGCCAACCCTTGGGACAACCTAAAATTCAATATTGAAGGTGTGGGTGAGGTACAAAGAAGGTTCTTTGGTACGCTACATAATACCTATAACTT
>JGI12316J15310_10000062_pt1 | contig 19364 bp, 19 predicted proteins | sample MarCyaLeptolynsp_FD_15310 | JGI IMG/M metagenome (IMG submission 15310)
CCCGTCACCGTCCTGACGCAGGGTCAGCGCGAACTGGCCGGGACCGAGCTGTTGGTCCGGCAGGAACACCCATTCCCCGCGCTCGTCGCTCGTGACCGACCCGATCTCGCGCTCGCCGTCCAGGATCGTCACCTCGGCATTCGGGCGGGCGCGGCCGGCGATCACCGCGTTGCCGTCGGGATCGACCCGAACGATGTCGAAGCTCGGCCGCCGTTCGTCCGTCGGCGGCGCCGTTTCCGCGCTCGCCGCGTCGGGGGCGCCGGCGCTCGACGCCGTCCCCTGAGACGTGGTGCTGGGCGACGCCGTACCTTGCGCGCCCGACCCCTGCGAGGTCGCGTTGCGTGAGACGGACTGACCGTCGCTCTTCGGCGCCGCCGGCTTGGTCGGGACCGCGACGGTGGCCGCCCGCTCGGGCGCCTCGTCCTCGTCTCCCGGTACCAGCCAGAAATTCAGGCCCAATGCCGCCAGGATCGCGACACCGCCCAACACGCCCACAACTGCCGGCTTCGAAACCATCGGTTTGTCGCCCTGTTCGTTTCACTCACATTAAACCGAGCGTGGCCGTCGTACAATCACGGCGCGGGCGATTGACCTTGTGGTGCCGCAGTGCGAAAGACGGGCACATGAACACGTCATCTCCCCGTTCCGTCTGCGTCTTCTGCGGCTCCTCGTCCCAGGTCGACGCCCGTTACAAGTCCGCCGCAACCGCTTTCGGGCGCCTCCTCGCCGAGCGCGACTGCACCCTTGTCTATGGCGGTGGCCGGGTCGGTCTGATGGGTCTCGCCGCCGATGCCGCGATCGCGGCCGGCGGCAGGGTCGTCGGTGTCATCCCGACCTTTCTGCAGAAGCACGAGGTCGGCCATACCGGCCTTGATGAGCTCATCGTCACCGAGACCATGCACGACCGGAAGCGGATCATGTATGAGCGCGCGGACGCGTTCGTCGTTCTGCCCGGCGGCCTCGGGACCCTGGACGAGACGTTGGAGGCCCTGACCTGGGCCCAGTTGAAGCTCTCCGACAAGCCGATCGTCCTGGTCGATGTCGGCGGGTTCTGGCAGCCGCTGCTCGCCCTGATCGAGCACACCATGGCGACGGGGTTCGCGCGGACGGAGAACCGATCGCTCTACCGTATCGTCGAGACACCGGAGGCGGTCTTCGACGTCCTCGCCGAGTGGCGACCCGCCGAAGGCGATGTCTCGTCGAAGTGGCTGTAAGCCGCGCTTGAACGCCCGCGCTTGAATGCCGGCGGACCGGTGATATTGTGCCGCCGACCTCACCGCAGACCGGTTCAGAAACACATTCGCAGGAGTACCCAATGGCGAAGATCAAAGTAGCCAATCCGATCGTCGAACTCGATGGCGACGAGATGACCCGGATCATCTGGCAGATGATCAAGGACAAGCTGATCTTCCCCTACCTGGACATCGACCTGAAGTACTACGACCTTGGCATCGAGGCCCGCGACAAGACCGACGACCAGATCACCATCGACTCCGCCAATGCCATCAAGGAACACGGCGTCGGCGTGAAATGCGCGACCATCACCCCGGATGAGGCGCGCGTCGAGGAGTTCGGCCTGAAGAGCATGTGGCGATCGCCGAACGGGACCATCCGCAACATCCTGGGCGGCACCGTCTTCCGCCAGCCGATCATCTGCAAGAACGTGCCGCGTCTGGTGCCGGGCTGGACCCAGCCGATCGTCATCGGCCGCCACGCCTTCGGCGACCAGTATCGCGCCACCGACTTCGTGGTCCCGGGCCCGGGCAAGCTGACGATCACCTTCCAGCCCGAGGGCGGTGAGGCGGTCACCCGCGAGGTTTACGACTTCCCGGGCGGCGGTGTCGCCATGGCCATGTACAACCTCGATGAATCGATTCGCGGCTTCGCGCGGGCCTGCTTCAACTACGGCCTGGACCTGAACTGGCCGGTCTATCTCTCGACCAAGAACACCATCCTCAAGGCCTATGACGGCCGCTTCAAGGACCTGTTCCAGGAGGTGTTCGAGGCCGAGTTCGCCGACAGGTTCAAGGCCGCGGGTATCATCTACGAGCACCGTCTGATCGACGACATGGTCGCCGCCGCGCTGAAGTGGTCCGGCAACTTCGTCTGGGCCTGCAAGAACTACGACGGCGACGTGCAGTCCGACACCGTGGCCCAGGGTTTCGGCTCGCTCGGCCTGATGACCTCGGTGCTGATGACGCCGGACGGAAAGACCGTCGAGGCCGAGGCGGCGCACGGAACGGTCACCCGCCACTACCGCCAGCACCAGCAGGGCAAGGAGACGTCGACCAACCCGATCGCGTCGATCTTCGCCTGGACCCGCGGCCTGACCTTCCGCGCCAAGTTCGACGACACGCCCGATGTGGCCACCTTCGCCCAGACGCTCGAGAAGGTGTGCATCGACACCGTCGAGAGCGGGTCGATGACCAAGGACCTGGCCCTGCTGATCAGCCCGGATCAACCGTGGTTGACCACGCAGCAGTTCCTCGCCAAGCTCGACGAGAATCTCCAGAAGGCCATGAGCTGAGGACCTGGAATGACGTCACGTTCGTCGCTTGCCGCCGCCGCGATCCTGGCGGCGGCGTTCGTATCCCAGACCTCGTTGGCGCACGCGGAATGCGTCCCGGGCGAGTTCAAGGACGGCTGGCTCCTCGAGCAGGAGCAGTTGGGAGGGCACACGGTCGATCGCCACGTCGCCAAGAGCGACGCTTGGCTGATCGACCGGCTTAAGAAGGAGCCCGGCATCCCCGCCGCCAGTTCCTTCCCCGACCGGGTGACCGCCCGCAAGGTGATCGGTCTGGCACTCTCACCGGACAAGACGGACCTGGACGATTGGGCGACCGAGGCGCGCGGCGGGGACGTCGCGGAGATTCGGATGGCGTTCGAACAGCCGATCGGGCGGGTCGTGTCGCGCGGGCGGGCGGCGGTGCAGCCGGCCCATGGCCTGCGCCTCTTCGTCATGGCCGACGGCTCCGGTTCGTGCCACCTGCTGACGGCCTACCCCACGAACCACCGCTGAGCCTCGCCGGCGCGTGCTCGACCTGGCGCCGCTGCTGATCGCGACGGTCGCCGGCGGCGCGTTGCTCGGCGGAATCGCGAGCGGTCTGGCCGGGTTCGCCTTCGCGGCCACCACGCTCGGCATCTATACCCACGTCGTCCCGCCGGAGCTGATCTCGCCGCTGATCGTGGCGGCATCGCTGTCGGTCCAGCTTCAGATCATGCCGAAGCTGTGGCGCCGGCTAGACTGGCGCACCGCCCTCCCCTTTGTCGCCGGCGGCGTGATCGGCGTGCCGGCCGGCGTCTGGCTGCTCACCCAGTTGTCGCCCGACGCCTTCCGGCTGTTCGCCGGCATCGTGCTGATCGTCTACGCCTCCGTCACCCTGGCGGCGCGAAGCCTGCCGACCGTACGGATGGAGAATCGCACGGTCGATGCCGGCATCGGCTGGATCGGCGGAGTGCTCGGCGGGTTCGCCGGACTGTCCGGCGTGGTGCCGACGATCTGGTGCTCCATGCGCCGCTGGCCGAAGGATCGCCAGCGCAGCGTGTTCCAGCTGTTCAACACGGCCATGCACGTCGCCACCCTGGCCGGGTACGCGAGTGCCGGCCGGCTGACCGCGGAGGTCGGAGTCCTGGTGCTGATCGCCCTGCCCGCCGCGCTGATCGGCGGCGCGATCGGGTTCCGGGTCTACAACCGGATCGACGACAAGGCCTTCGCGCGGGTCCTTCTGGTTCTTCTCGGCGTATCGGGCATCACGATGGTGGCGCCGCACCTGCTCGCCTAGGCGACGGGCATCGGCATTCTCCGCTCCGGCGAATTCGGCTATCGTGCCGCTCCCGTGTCCGCCGACCCGGCAGCCGTCACGCCTCTGAAGCGGATCGGTCCATGAGCCTGTCCATCACGTCCAACGAGAATATCGGTCGCGTGTTCGACTACTGGTCGGAGCTGCGCGCAGGCGGGCAGGTCCCGAGCATCTCCGAGTTCGACCCACTGCGCGTTCACGATCTACTCGCCAATATCTGGCTCGCCGCCTGGAGCGACAGCGAAGAGGATTTCGTCTATCGGATTGCCGGCGAGGCAATTCTCAACACGCACAATCGGGCGATGCACAACCGGCCCCTTCACGCGATCTATGACATGCCGATGTCGGGCTACCTGCGCGACCGTTTCCTGCGGGTCAGCACGGAGCCCTGCGCCTACCACGCCCGAGGTACCGTCTACCTCCGCCTCGACCGCTTGGGCAGCGGCGAGCGCCTGATCCTGCCCATGGTGGACCGCGACCGAACGACCCCGATGGTTCTCGGCTGCACCGTCTACTCGTTTCTGTCGGATCGCAAGCAGCTGCCCGATGACCTGCTGGATGGGAAGTCCGAGGTCCGCTCGTTCCTGTGCCTGGACGGTTCCGTGATCTCCAGCGATCGGGCGGATACCGTCGCCGGTTTCATCTGACCTTTGGCCGCGTGCCGCAATGGATTCCGCCGACATGAGGTCGAGCGGCTCCATTGCCGTGAGCGTTCCGTCGTCCCTAAAACCCCTTAGTTCACTAGGGAATAATATTGCGAAGGCCTCGCCTCCGGCGTCGTTTCGCTAAATTTTAGGCGTATATCGTGAAATTAATGAATTTGTCGCCCCCACGGCCCCCAACTACGGTGAGGGTGGACGGGGATTTCGTGGGGGAAACCACCTGGTCTGGGAGTAGCAGAATGCCATTTCCCTTAAGCCGAGACCGCCGAATTGGCGGGTTCTACGATTACTGGAACGGGTTGCGGGACGCCAGCGGCATCCCGTCGCAACGGTCGTTCGATCCGATCGAGATCGCACCCTTGCTCCGCCACATCTGGATGGCCCGATGGGCGCCGGAGGTCGGTGACTTCGTCTACCGTATCGCCGGCGAGAGCGTGATGGCGGCGGTCGGCACGACCATGCGGCATCGCAGCCTCGCCGAGATCTATACGCCGCAGGTCGCCGAGGAGTTGAGGCTGCGTTTCCAGAAGGTCTGCGCCACGCCGCTTCTGTACCACAGCGCCGGGCCGATCTACGTCCACCTGGAACGCTACGGCACGGGCGAGCGTCTGATCCTTCCCCTGGTCGACGAACATGGCGGCGGCACCGTCGTTATCGGCTGCTCGATCTACGCGACCGCCGGCGACGCCGACGACCGCGAGTGGATCAGGCGGGGGCGCGACCGGGAAGTCCGGACGTACATGACCCCCGACGCCGACCTGGTCGAGGAGATCAGAGAAGCATGTTGAGGTAGCTGCCGGGCGGCGCGTCTGGATCGATGTTGTCATTGGCGAGCAACGTCATCAGCCGCTGAATTTGCCGCTCGATCTCCGCCTCGGTGGTTGCCGTCTTCAGCCGGTAGCCGCGTGTCCGGGCCGTGGGGCTGGCCGGCGCGGGACTGGCAGGTGCAGGCGAGGCCGGCGTGTCAACGCGGGCCGGCACTTCAGCCCGCGCGCGCGGACGGGCGGGAATGCGGGGATCGCCGGGGCCGGTCGGACGCAGTGCCATGCTGGACCTCTCAAAGATGGCGCCAGATCGGGCCGGCACCACGGTCGCGGGACACGGTCAGCATAGCCGATCCGACGCCGCGGGTCAGGCGCTTCGGCGCTGGTCCGCCCCTTCGCCAAGCATGGCCTCCAACCGGTCGAGGCCACGGGTCAGCGTCTCCTCGCTGGCCGCGAAGCACAGCCGCAGATAGCCCTCGCCCGCCGGTCCGAACGCGCAGCCCGGCGCCAGGCCCACATTGGCCTCGTCGATGATGCGCTTGGCCATCGCCAAGCTGTCGGTCATGCCATCAACCGCGAAGAACGCGTAGAACGCCGCCTTCGGGCGGGCGGCGCGGATCATCGGCCAGGACTCCAGCCGGTCAAAGACGATGTCGCGCCCGGCGAGGCACTGCGCCCGCAGATCCCGGATCACGGAATCGCCCTCACGCAGCGCCGTGATGGCGCCGCGCTGCAGGAACTGCGGCACCCCGGAAGTGGTGATCTGCACCAGCTTGGCGATCACCGGCGCCAGCTCCGGCGGATGGGTCAGCCAGCCGAGACGCCACCCGGTCATCATCCACGACTTCGAGAACGAGTTGACAATGACCAGCCGGTCATCCGGTCGCGCGACCTGAAGGAAGGACGGCGCCGCGTCGCGGTCGAAGACCAACTGGTGATAGACCTCGTCCGCCACCACCCAGACACCGCGCTCGCGCGCGAAATCCATGACCGCCTTCTGCTGGTCGGGCTCCATCAGCCAACCGGTCGGGTTGCCGGGCGAATTGATGAAGATCGCCTTGGTCCGCTCGGTGACCGCGGCGAACAACGTCTCGAGATCGAGTTGCCAGCCCGCGTCGGTCAGGGCCACCGAGACATCGCGCACGACGCCGCCATGGACGGTCACGGTGGAGTAGATATTCGGCCAGACCGGGCCGACCACAACGACCTCGTCGCCGGCCTCAACCAGCATGTCCATGACCAGCCACAGGCCCGACATCCCGGCGGTGACCAGGCTGACCCGTTCGTCACCGACATCGACGCCGAACGTGCGCTTGGTATAGGCGGCCAGTTCCGCGCGCAGCTGCTTGATCCCGCGCTGATCCGTGTAGAACGTCTCGCCGCGCATCAGGGCGTCGGCGGCGGACTTGGCGATGAAATCCGGCGTCGCCCGGTCACCCTCGCCAAACCAGAGCGGGACCAGGCCTTCCTTGCCCCAGCCGTGAACCGCCACATCGACGATCGCGGTCTCCTCGAGCTCGGCGACGTCGCGGCGCAGATCGCCGAGAAGCGGGCTGGTCATGGGGTCGATCGACATGCTCGGCTCCTTTTTCCGGAGCGCTCCCGATACCCCATCATATGCGGTGGCGATAGGGCTTTTTCCAGCGCGCCGGTTGGGCTAAGCGGGACGGATGACGAGCACGATCTACCTGATCCGCCACGGCGAGACCGTCTGGAACCGAATTGGCCGCCTGCAGGGCCAGTTGGACGCGCCGCTGACCCATGTCGGCCTCGCCCAGGCGCATGCCATCGGCCGGGATCTGAAAGACTTGCTGAACGGCGCGGCCCCGACGATGGTCGCCAGCCCGCTCGGCCGGACCCGCCAGTCCGCCGCGATCATCGCCGAGCACCTGGAAATCGACTTCGACACCATCGCCATGGACCCCCGGCTGATGGAGATCACGCTCGGCGAGCACGACGGCTACCCAGGCTGGGCGGCCATCGACCGCGATCATCCTCACCTCGCCGAGGAACGCCGGCGCGATCCCTGGAACTTCCGGCATCCGGGCGGGGAGTCGAGCCAAATGGTCCAGGACCGGGTCCGCCCGGTGGTGGAGGCGCTCAAGGCCACGTCCGGAACGCATGTCGTCGTCGCGCACGGCGTGGTGAACAAGATCGTGCGCGGCCTCTATCTTGGCCTGACACCGGAGCAGACCTTCGCCCTCGACCGGCCGCAGAACGCGTATTTCCGCCTCGAGGCGGGCACCGAAGCCCGCATCGAGGTCGAGGTCGAGGCCACAGCCAGTCAGGCGATCTAGCCCTCACACCACTCCCGGACCAGCCGGTCGAGCGCGCGCACGCCGAAGCCGCTGGCGCCCTTCGGGGTCGTCGCCCGGTCCTTGCGCGACCAGGTGACGCCGGCAATGTCCATGTGCACCCACGGCACCTTGTTCACGAAGCGCTCCAGGAAACAGGCGGCGGTGATCGCCCCGCCCCAGCGCGCGCCGGCGTTCTTCATGTCGGCGACGTCGCTGTCCATCATCTTGTTGTAGGCGTCGCCCAGCGGCATGCGCCAGACCGCCTCGCCGACCCCGTCGGCCGCCTTCTGCAGCGCCTCGGCCAACTTGTCGTCGTTGGCGAAGTAGCCGCAGGTCTCCTCGCCCAGCGCCACCATCATGGCGCCGGTGAGCGTGGCGAGATCGACCATGAACTGCGGCTTGTACTTGTCCTGGGTGTACCAGAGCGCGTCAGCCAGCACGAGCCGGCCCTCGGCGTCGGTGTTGATGATCTCGATGGTCTGGCCGGACATCGAGGTGACGATGTCGGACGGGCGCTGGGCGTTGCCGTCCGGCATGTTCTCCACCAGACCGATGACACCGATCACGTTGGCCTTGGCCTTGCGCTTGGCCAGCCCGCACATCAGGCCGGAGACCACGCCGGCCCCGCCCATGTCGAACTTCATGTCCTCCATACCGCCGGCCGGCTTGAGCGAGATGCCGCCGGTGTCAAAGCACACCCCCTTGCCGATGAAGGCGACGGGCTTCTGGTCCTTGGGCCCGCCCTCCCAGCGCATGACGACCATGCGCGATTCGCGCTCGCTGCCCTGGCCGACGCCGAGCAGCGCGCCCATGCCGAGCTTGGCCATCTGCTTCTCGTCGAGCACGTCGATCTTCAGCCCGAGATCCTTCATCGCCGCGACACGCTTGGCGAACTCCACCGGGAACAGAACGTTCGGCGGCTCGGACACGAGGTCGCGGGTGAAGGCGACCCCATCGGCCACCGCCGCCTCGACGTCGTAGAGCTTCTTCGCCTTGGCGTGACCCTCGACCGACACCGTGACCTTGGCCAGGCTCGGCTTGTCGTCCTTGGTGAGTTTGGTCTTGTAGGTGTCGAAGCGGTAGGAGCGCAGCAGGACGCCGACGGCCAGATGGGCCGCCGCCTCGATGCGCCGCTCCTCGGAGGCCTCGACGATCACCGTCACGTCCTTCTCGCCGCTGCCCGCCAGCGCGGCGTAGATCGTCCCCCCGGCGGCCTCGGCGAACTTGGCGTCGATCTTCGCCGGGTCACCGACGCCGAGCAACAGCACGCGCCCGGCCGGCGTGAACACCGTCAGCGTCTGGTGCGCCTTGCCGGAGAACCGGGAGCCGGCGATCGCCGATCCGATCAGCCCGTTGGTCTTGTGGTCGATCTCGCGCGCGGTGGGCGACAGCTTGCCGTCCTCCATGACGGCGCACACCACCGCTCCCTTTTTCGGGCGTCCTGGCTTGGCGAACGTGATCTTCATAGGCTGCTCCCATGGTTGCGGGCTGACGGACTTTGGGGTAGCCGTCGAGCTTGTGCGGTGTCAACGCCGCTCCTGGCGGCTATCATGCGCCGCGACAACGAATTTGGCGATACAGGCGAGACTGGCGATCCGGCGCGCGCATGCGGTTGAACCTTTACCTGGTCCGGCAGATCGTCACCGCGATGATATTCATCGTGGTGTCGCTGACCTGCGTCATCTGGCTCTCGCAATCGCTGCGCTTCGTCGACCTGATCGTCAACCGCGGGCTGCCGATCCACACGTTCATTCTGCTGACGCTGATGCTGATGCCGACCTGGCTGTCGATCGTGCTGCCGATCGCCAGCTTCGCCAGCGCGCTCTTCGTCTACAACAAGATGACGGCGGACCGGGAGATGGTGGTGATGTCGGCCGCCGGGCTGAGCCCGCTCCGCCTTGCGCAGCCGGCCCTGATCGTGGCGATCGGCACCACGCTGCTCTGCTACCTGATGACACTTTACCTGATGCCGATGAGCTATCGCGGCTTCAAGGAACTGCAGTGGCAGATCCGGCACAATTTCGAGAACCTGATCCTGCGCGAGGGCGAGTTCCGAACGCTCGGCGACGACCTGACCGTCTACGTGCGCACCCGCGAGGACGAGGGCACGCTGCTCGGCATCGTGGTTCACGATCAGCGCAATCCGGTCAAACCGGTCACCTTGGTCGCGGAACGCGGCGCCCTGGTCAGCACGCCCAAGGGCCCGCGCGTGGTGATGGCCCATGGCAGCCGCCAGGAGCAGGACGTCGAGTCCGGCCGCGTCAACATCCTGTACTTCGACCGCTACACCATCGATCTCGGCGGCGGCGAGGAGCAGACGCAGCGGAACTTCCGCGATTCCAACGAACTGTTCGTGCATGAACTGCTGAACCCGGGGGAACGCGAGGCGACCGGCAGCAGTGCGAGCGAGCTGATCGCGGAGGGGCATCAGCGGCTGACCAGCCCCCTGCTGGCCCTCACCTTGACGGCCATAGGGCTCGCCGTGCTTCTGTCCGGCGAGTTTTCCAGACGCGGCCAGGCCTATCGCATCATCCTCGCCGTGCTGCTCGCCGGCGGGGCGGAGGCGGCCGGACTTGGGGTGAAGTATCTCGCGGCGAAGTCGCCGCCCCTGCTCGTCGCCATGTGGCTGGCGGTGCTGATCCCCCTGATCATCTCGCTCGCCGCGCTCATGCGCACCCGTCTTCGGGTTCGCTCGGCGCCGGCGGCCGGGTGATTGGGGTGCGGTTCTCCTGGACATTGTCGGCCTATATCGGCCGGCAGTTCGCCATCTGGGTCCTGGGGTCGTTCGCCGCGATCATGGCGATCGTTTTCCTGCTCGATTTCATCGAGCTGCTGCGGCGTGGTGCGGGCAAGGAGAACGCCGGTTTCGCCGTGCTGCTGCAGATGGCCCTGCTGAAACTTCCGCACATGGCCAAGCAGATCCTGCCCTTCGCCGTTCTGTTCGGCTCGATGCTGGCGTTCACCCGGCTCACGCGGACCAACGAACTGGTGGTCGCCCGCGCCGCCGGCGTGTCGGTCTGGCAGTTCATGATGCCGGCGGTCCTGGTCGCGCTGGGGCTGGGCGCGATCAAGGTCACCGTTCTCAACCCGATCTCCTCGGTGATGATCGAACGGTTCCACTCGCTGGAGGACACGGTGCTGCGCAACCGGGCGGACAGTTTCCTGTCGGTCGGCAGCGGCGGCCTGTGGATCCGCGAGCGCAGCGACGACCGCCAGATGGTGCTGAACGCGCGCAGCGCCCACGAGCAGGAGGCCCGCCTCGGCGACGTGATGGTGCTGGTCTTCGATGCCGGCGATCATTTCCAGCGTCGGGTCGATGCCCGCGAGGCCCGGCTGGCGGACGGTCAGTGGACCCTGCGCGATGTGGTGGTGACCACCGTGGAGAACCGGCCGGAGCGTCTCGACGAGGTGTCGATTCCCACCAATCTGACGGTCGACAACATTCAGGACAGCTTCGCCTCGCCGGAGACCATGTCGTTCTGGGAGCTGCCGGGATTCATCCAGGTGCTGGAGAACGCCGGGTTCTCGGCGATCAAGCACCGTCTCTACTGGCACGCGGAACTCGCCTCGCCGCTCCTGATGACCGCCATGGTGCTGATCGCGGCCACCTTCTCCCTGCGTCTCACCCGGCGTGGCAACACGATGACCTGGGCCGCGAGCGGGCTGTTCTTCGGTTTCCTGCTGTATTTCCTGTCCGACATCGTCTTCGCGCTCGGCCTGTCGGCGCGCATTCCGGAGGTGCTGGCGGCCTGGACGCCGGCCACCGTCACGATGCTGCTCGGCATGACCAGTCTCCTGCATCTCGAGGACGGATGACCCGCGCCCAACGCCCCGCCGCCGCCTCCAGGATGGGCCGGTCCGCCCCCCTGATCCTGGCCCTTGTCCTGCTGATCGCCCTGGCGATGCCGGCGGTCGCCCAGGTCGATATCGAGGAGACGCCGGTCCTGCTGGTCGCCGATGAGGTGGTCTATGACGAGTCCCTCGGCCTGGTCACCGCGCGCGGCAATGTGGAGCTGAGCCAGGGGCCGCGGGTCCTTCTGGCCGATACCGTGACCTACAACCGGCAGGCCGACACGGTCGTCGCATCGGGCAACGTGTCGCTCATGGAGCCGTCGGGCGAGGTACTGTTCAGCGACTACGCCGAACTGAACGACCAGCTGAAGACCGGGACGATCCGGAACTTCCGCGCGCTGCTCACCGACGGCTCCCGGCTGGCCGCGGTTCAGGGCGAACGCTATGCCGACGACCGCAAGGATCTGAAGAAGGCGGTGTTCTCGCCCTGCGACCTTTGCCAGGAGGACCCCACGAGCCCGCCGCTCTGGCAGATCAAGGCGGTCCGGGTGATCCACGACGAGCAGGCCAAGGACATCATCTACAACGACGCCACGCTGGAGTTCTTCGGGTTCCCCGTGGCCTACACACCCTACCTGCGCCACGCCGACCCGACGGTCGACCGGCGCTCCGGCCTGCTCGCGCCGACGATCGGCGTGTCCGGCGAGCTCGGCGTCATCTTCGGCCAGCCGTACTATTACGTGATCGACCCGTCCAGCGACCTGCTGCTGGAACCCCGGGTCCACAGCTCGGCCGGTGGCATTCTGCTCTCGGAGTATCGCCGGCGCTTCTCGGAGGGCGAGGTCAACCTGAAGAACTCCGTCGCCTATGTAGAGCAATCCACCGACAGCAACGATTCCGATGACTACGGCATCGAGGGGCATGCCGATTGGGAGGGCAAGTTCAGCCTGAACCAGACCTGGCGGGCCGGGTTCGACTTCGAGCAGTCGAGCCAGCGCACCTACCAGCGCCGCTACAACATCGGCGGCCCGGACGTGCTCACCAGCCGGCTGATCACGGAGGGGTTCAGGGGCCGCAACTACGCGTCGATTGCCGCCTACAAGTTCCAGGACCTGCGGGCCAGCAGCGATCCGGACGACACGCCCATCCTGCTGCCGCTGGCGGAGTACAAGCACGTCGGTCGGCCCGGCCGGTTCGGCGGCCGCACGACCATCGACGCGAGCGTTCTGGGGCTGACCCGGGATGTCGGCAACGACAGCCGGCGGGTCTCGGCCGTGACCGGATGGGAGCTGCCGTTCACCTCCGACGCCGGCGAGCTTTACACCCTGAACGCGCGGGTGCAGACCGACGGCTATTACTCGACCGACGCCAGTGAGGGGTCGGACGGGGAATCCGTGACCACCGGGCGGGTGTTCCCGCAGCTCGGCATGAAGTGGCAGTACCCGCTGGCCCGGCGCGGCGAGAACGTCTCCCAGGTGATCGAGCCGATCGTCGGTGTCGTCCTCGGTCCGCGCGGCGGCAATCCCGACGAGATACCCAACGAGGACAGCCGGTCCTTCGAGTTCGACGAGACCAACCTCTTCCGCCTGAACCGCTACGAGGGCGTCGACCGGGTGACCAGCGGCAGCCATGTGAACTACGGGCTGCGCACCGGTGTCTACGGAGACGGCGGCGGGTCGACCGAGCTTCTGGTCGGCCAGTCCTACCGCTTTTACGGCAATGGGTCCTTCGATGACGGGTCGGGCCTCGATGAGGACCTGTCGGACGTTGTCGGCGCCCTGGCCGTTCGCCCCACCGGTCCGCTGACGTTCACCTACCGGTTCCGGATCGATCCCGAGGAAGGCGAAGTCAACCGCAACGAGATCGGTTTCGACTACTCGGTGCCCCGGTTCTTCGTCGGCGGTAACTACGTCACCCTCAAGGAAGGCGCGAACGCCGACCTCACCGGAGACCGCGAGCAGCTCGACCTGTACGGCAGCGTGGCGTTGACCAATCACTGGCGTGTCGGCGGCAACCTGACCCAGGACCTGTCCCAGGACCGCAGCCGGCTGCTGAGAGGCCGTGTCGGATTCACGTATGCCGACGAATGCCTGCTGTTCGGCATCGACTTCGAGCGCTCCGATATCAGCGACGAGGACATCGAACCGGATGACCGGGTGATGTTCCGTCTGGTCCTCACGCATCTCGGCGGCGTCGAGAGCAAGTAGCACGCTGCCGGCCCCGCTTGACGTTGGTGGATGCCAAGCAAGACTGATATCCTTCAGCGCCTTTTGATCCGTACGAGTACCCAGATCCGATGCCGGTCCGCCTCGCTCCGCTATTGCTTCTCGTTCTCCTCGCCGCCGCGGCGTTCGCGCCGGCCGCCTTGGCTCAGCAGGTGCAGCGGATCGCCGCCGTCGTGAACGACGAGATCGTCACCGTGCGCGACCTGACGAACCGCATCGAGATGGTGATCGTCACCTCGAACCTGCCGCGCAACAACGAGACGGCGCGCCGACTGGCACCGCAGGTGCTCCGCACCCTGATCGACGAGCAGTTGCAGATCCAGGAAGCCGCCCGACTGAACATCAGCATCTCGGACACCGAGATGGGCCGCGCCCGCAGCGACCTCGAGACCCGCAATGGCCTGCGCCCCGGCGAGCTCGACGCGTTCATCGCCCGCCTTGGGATCGATTCCGCGACGATGGAGCGACAGCTGCGCGCCAACCTGCTGTGGTCGAAACTGGTGCAGCGGCGGTTCTCCGGCCAAGTGGAAGTCAGCGGCGAGGAGGTCGAGGAGACCTTGACCCGCATCGCCGACCAGGTCGGCAAGGAGCAGAAGCGGGTGTCCGAGATCCTGCTCACGATCGACGACCCGGGAAGCGAAGGCGAGGTCGCGCAGCTCGCGGACCGGCTGGTGTCGCAGCTGCGCAACGGGGCGTCCTTCGCCTCGATCGCCCGGCAGTTCTCACGCGCGGCGAACGCCAATGTCGGCGGCGACATCGGCTGGGTGGTCGCTGATCAGCTGTCGCCGGAGCTTGCCGAGGCCGTCGCCGGTCTCGCACCCGGCCAGATCTCCGCGCCGATCCGATCCGTCGTCGGCTACCACATCCTCCAGGTCAGCGACGCCCGCGTGCTGGCCAAGCCCAACCCGAACGACGCCATGGTTCAGCTGAACCAGATCTTCCTGCCGGTGCGGCCGGGGAACGACCGCGCGTTGCGCGCCAGTCAGAGCGACCTGGTCCGAACGGTGATCGAGAGCGCCGAGGGGTGCGAGGATCTGGCCGCGCTGGCCCAGCAGGCGGGATCGAACGTCTCGACCGATTTCGGCGACGCCTCGCGCGTGGCGGAGCTGCCGGCAAACATCCGGGCGCTGGTGGCGGATCTCCCGGTCGGCGATGTCACGCCCCCGATCGACCTGCCCAACGGGGTGATGGCCCTCATGGTCTGCACGCGAACGGATCCGCAGGTCAATCTGCCGGACCCCGAGCAGATCCGCCGGCAGCTCGAGAACCAGCGGTTCGAGGTCCTGGCCCAGCGCTACCTGCGCGACCTGCGTCAGGCCGCCTTCGTGGAAACCCGTGTCTGACGCACCGCTCGCCGTCACCCCAGGGGAGCCCGCCGGGGTCGGCGTCGATCTCACGGTCGCTCTGTGGGCGGCGCGCGGCGACGACATGCCGGCCTTCTTCCTGATCGACGATCCGGACAGGGTGCGCGCCCGCGCCGCCGCCCTCGGTCTCGGCATCGAGGTCGCCGCCATTGAGACCCCCGCCGCCGCCCACGCGACGTTTTCCCGCGCGCTGCCGGTCCTGACCCACGCCTTCGCCACCGAGAGCGTGCCGGGCCAGCCCGATCCCGCCAACGGGCCCGCGACAGTCGAGGCGATCGCCCGGGCGGTTTCCCTGGTCCGGGACGGATCGGCGGCCGCCGTCGTCACCAATCCGATCCAGAAGGAAACCCTGTATCAGGCGGGCTTCGATCATCCGGGCCACACGGAATACCTCGCCGCGCTCAGCGGTCCCGGCACCGTTCCGGTCATGCTGCTGGCGGCGCCGGCGCTGCGGGTCGTGCCGGTGACCATCCACATTCCGCTGAGCGCGGTGCCGGCGGCGCTGACGACGGAGCGGATCGTCACCACCGCGCGGATCACCGCGACGGCGCTGCGCCGCGACTTCGCCATCGAGTCCCCACGCCTGGCGCTGGCCGGGTTGAACCCCCATGCCGGTGAGGGCGGCGCCCTCGGCCGCGAGGACGGCGACGTGATCGCCCCCGCCGTGGAGGCGCTGCGCGCCGAAGGTATCGACGCCCGTGGCCCCCTGCCCGCCGACACCCTGTTCCACGAGGAGGCGCGCACCACCTACGACGTCGTCCTCGGCATGTATCACGACCAGGTGCTGGTGCCGCTGAAGACGCTCGACTTCTGGGGCGGGGTGAACGTGACGCTCGGACTGCCGTTCGTGCGCACCTCGCCGGACCACGGCACCGCCCTGTCGCTCGCCGGCACCGGCATGGCCCGGACCGACAGCCTGAAGGCCGCAATCGACCTCGCCGCCACGATGGCCCGCCGGCGCGCGTCCACGTCATGACCGCCGACATCGCCGCCCGGGTCGCCGCCCTTCCCCCGTTGCGCGAGGCGATCGCCGCCGCCGGCATGTCGGCCCGGAAGTCGCTCGGCCAGAACTTCCTGCTCGACCTGAACCTGACCCGCCGCATCGCCCGGGGCGCCGGCGACCTCACCACCGGGACGACGATCGAGATCGGTCCCGGCCCCGGCGGGCTCACCCGCGGCCTGTTGCTGGAGGGCGCGACCCAAGTCATCGCGATCGAGCGTGACCGCCGCGCCGCCGAGGTGATGGAGCCGCTGATCGCCGCCGCCGACGGGGCGCTGACCCTGATCGAGGACGACGCGCTGAAGGTCGACCTCGCGACCACCGGCAGCCCTCCGCGCCGCATCGTCGCCAACCTGCCCTACAATGTCGGGACCCGGCTGTTGCTGACCTGGTTGCGCACGCCGGAGGCTTTCGAGTCCCTGACCCTGATGTTCCAGCGCGAGGTCGCCGACCGCCTCGTCGCGGCACCGGGCAGTGACGCCTATGGCCGGCTCAGTGTCCTGGTCGGCTGGCTGTGCGAGGCGCGCAAGGTGATGGACGTGCCGCCGACCGCCTTCACCCCGCCGCCGAAGATCTGGTCCAGCGTCGTCCGCCTGACCCCGCGGGCGACGCCGCTCGCCCCGGCCGACCGACCGGCGCTGGAGACCATCACCGAGGCCGCGTTCTCCCAGCGCCGCAAGATGCTGCGCCAGAGCCTGAAACGGCTCGGCGGCGATGCCCTGATCCGGGCGGCCGGGCTCGACCCGACCCTGCGGCCGGAACGGCTGACGATCGAGGAGTTCTGCCGGCTGGCCAACGCCCTGAGCGACGGAGCACCGAAATGATCGGCGATGCGATCCTGGCCGAGGCCCGGCGGTACGAGAACCGCGTGACGATCCGTCCGGCCGGCGAAGCGGACCTGCGGGCAATCATCGAGCTGCTGGTCGACGACCCCCTTGGCAAGACGCGCGAGCGCCTGGAAGACCCGTTGCCGGCAAGCTACCTGTCCGCCCACCGCGCGATGGCCGACCAGGGCGGCAACGTCTACCTGGTCGCCGAACACGACGGCCGTGTGATCGGCTGCCTGCAGGTGACCTTCATCGCCGGCATCAGCCGCGAGGGCATGACGCGGGCCAATATCGAGGGCGTCCGCATCGCCGCATCCGCCCGCGGCCTCGGGCTCGGCAAGGTCATGATGCGGGATGCGATCGACCGGGCCCGGGACGCCGGGTGCGGGCTCGTCCAGCTGACCACCGACACCCGGCGCCAGGACGCCCGGGGATTCTACGAGGGCCTGGGTTTTACACCCTCGCATGTCGGCATGAAGCTGGCGTTGGATTGACGCGCCGTCGGTCGGCAAGGACAGGTCACGCGATCCATTCCGACACCGGCGCCGCCGCCTCGTGCAGCGGCTGCGAGATGACGTCGATCAGGGTCGGCCCGTCATGGGCCAGCGCCTCGCGCATCACGCCCTTGAACGCGGCCGGATCCTCGACCCGCCAGGACTTGATCCCGAAAGCGCTGGCCACGGCGGCATGGTCGGTGCGGCTGAAATCCACGTTGTAGTAGCGCTGGCCGAAGCCCGAGTCCTGGCCCGCCTTGATCCAGCCGTAGACCGCGTTGGAGAACACGATGGATTTGATCGGCAACCGGTAGCGGGTGATCGTCTCGAACTCGCCGCAGCAGAACCCGAACGAGCCGTCGCCCATGACCGACAGCACCTGGGCGTCCGGCTGTCCGACCTGCGCCCCCATGGCGGCGGCGAGCGAGAAGCCGAGCGCCCCGTGGGCCCGGTTGGTGATGAAGTGACGTCCTGGCTTGCGCCAGCGGTAATGGGCCGAGAAGTACGGACACGGCGTGCCGGGATCGGCGACGATGATCGCGTCGTCATCCAACACCTCCATCAGGTCCGACACCACGACCTCCGGGCGGATCGGCCGGTCGCGACTGGCGGCCAAAGGCGCGAAATCCGCGAGCTTACCGTCCCACGCCGCGGCCGCCCGCGCCGAACCGTCCTGCGGCGACAGCCCGTCCATCGACTCGAGTTCGGCGACCAGGGCCTCGAGCGCCAGGCGGGCGTCGGCGCAGAGGGCCACCGCCGTCGGATAGTTCGCGCCGATCACCATGGGGTCGCTGTCGATGTGAATGATCGTCTTGTCGGTCGACGGCCAGCGCCACCGCTCCGTCGTCACCGATCCGGCGCGACAGCCGACGAACAGCACCACGTCGGCCGCCTCCACCGCGGCGCGGGTCGCGGCGACGCCGCCATTGGTGCCGACGACGCCGACCGCGCGCGGGTCGGTCTCGGCGATCGCCCCCTGCCCCGACACCGTGGTCGCGATCGGCAGGTCCAGGAGTTCGGCCAGACGGGCGAGCGCCGGCTCTGCACCGGCGATCACCGGCCCCCCGCCGCAGATCGCGATCGCCGAGCGCGCCCGCGACAGGATCGCCGCCGCCTCCCGCACCGCCAGCGGATCCGGACCGGCACGCTCCGCCGGATAGCTGCGGTGGCGCGGATCGGCCCAGATCTCGGCGGCGTCGACCGGCGCCTTCTGGGTGTCGAACGGCAGGGCGAGATGCACCGCCCCCGGCCGGCCGGTCGTCATCGCCCGGAACGCCGAGCGCATCATCGCCGGCAACCGGCTCGCGTCGTCCAGGCTGGCGTTCCACTTGGTCAGCGGCCGGAACATCGAGAGCTGGTCCAGCTCGGTCAGCGGGAACCGTCCCCGCGCCGTGGTCGACACGTCGGTGGTGATCGCCAGGACCGGCACCGAACTCTCGTTGGCCTCGACCACGCCCGGCAGGATGTAGGTCGCGCCACCACCGGACGGCCCCTCGCAGACCCCGGGCTTGCCGGTCACACGGGCATAGCCGTCGGCCATGTAGGCGGCGTGGCGCTCGTCGCGGGTCAGGAAGTGGGTGATCCCGTGGTCGAGCCGGGCGAGCGCGTCGTAAAACGGCAGCGTCGTGTCGCCGCACAGGCCGAACATGTGCGTGACGCCATGGACGTCCAGCATCCGCACCATGGCCTCCGCTCCCGTCGGCCGATTGTCCCCGTCGCTTGCCATTCCCGCTGCCCTTTCCCATCATGACCGCCGCCACGATAGCCGAGCCGGCGCGGCCCCGACCATGCCCCGCGTAACCTTCCCGCTCGTCATGGCATCATTGCCGAAACGCGAAGACCGCGGCATGGACGATGGAGGGGCAAGGACATGCGCAAGACGATTGTGGCGAGGTTCGACGATCTTGAGGACCGCAAGCCAACCTACGCGCTGGTGGAGGGGGTGGACCTGGTCGTCACCCGCTTCGACGACCGGGTTTCCGTGCTGTACGGCCGCTGCCTGCACCGGGGCGCGCTGCTCGCCGACGGCTTCGTGGACGACAAGGACAACCTGATCTGCGGGCTGCATTTCTGGGACTACCGCCTCGACAGCGGCGTGTCCGAATACAACAACCACGAGGTGCTGACGAAGTTCGAGTC
>JGI12316J15310_10000466_pt29 | contig 19349 bp, 22 predicted proteins | sample MarCyaLeptolynsp_FD_15310 | JGI IMG/M metagenome (IMG submission 15310)
AGAAAAACTCGCTCTGGGCCGGTAAGATGGAGGACTTGGCAAGATGGTCGTCACCGGCAAGCGCAAGCACGCCGCCGTTCCGGTCGGTTCCCGAGGCATTCGCCTGACGAAGGACGTCGCCGGCGCGATCGACACCCGGTGCTTTTCCGTACCAGATGCCGAAGACGCCATCATATTCCGTCGGCCGGCCAACGCCGCCTTCTCCGCGCAGTTTCTGGCTGCCCCAGACAGCCGTTGCACCCAGTTCCTCGTTAACGCCGGGTTTGAAGACCACGTTGCGTCGCTCCAGGTGCCGGTGTGCGCGCATCAATTCGGTGTCATATCCTGCGAGGGGAGAACCGCGATATCCTGAGATGAAGCCACCCGATTTCAGACCGGCCAGACGATCCAGCTCCGCGCGTTCAAGAGCCAGCCGCACGAGCGCCTGAATGCCGGTCAGGTAGACCTGGCCATCCGTTGCGACATATTTGTCTTCCAACGACACGGTTGGCATATGAACGTTCATCCAGCGTCCTCCTGAAACGTCGATATTGGCGGCTGCACCTCTCCGCTCGCCATCACTAGATAAATATCATCCTTTTCTCGTGCAGTTTCTGTGCTATCGTATCGCCTCCATTCCAGAAAAGCGCATAAAATTTCCCCAAATCAGCTATGACCGATAAAAATCTTCTCGACCCATCCGACATCCGCGTTCTGCGAGTCTTGCAACGCGATGCATCGCTTTCCATAGCCGAGGTTGCCAAGGAGGCCGGAATGAGCCAGACGCCCTGCTGGCGGCGGATCAAACGGTTGAAAGAACAGGGAATCATCCTTCAGATCACGGCGATCGTAGACCGGGAATCCGTGGGGCTGGGGTTTGTTGCCTATTCCTTCGTCAAGCTTGCGGTGCCGAGCCGGGACAACATGGATACGTTCGACAAGCTCGTTCATCACTGGCCGGAAGTCGTAACCTGCGAGCGCATTACCGGTGCCGTCGACTACCTCATCAAGGTGGTCACGGACGACATCAAGACCTATGACAATTTCCTGCGCCTGAAATTGCTCGACAACACACTGGTCTCTGATGTGCAGTCGCGCATTGTCGTGAACACGGTCAAGGATACGGTCGCACTGCCACTCCGGGAAAATTAGCACCTTCGAGGGCTCACAGCCGGGCCCGCCCGTCAAGATGGCGGGCGGCTGCGGTGGGGCGCTTCAGTCCAGCTCGACCTTGATCACCTGTCCGGACTGCGGGTCTACCTTGATATCGTATTTTGTCCCTTCCAGGACGGCCTCGACCTCGATCCGGTTACGCTCAACGTCAATCTCCCGGATCTCGTAACCGCCTGCTTCCAGGGAACCGGCAATCTCGGAAACAGACTGCCCCAGGGTGTCACCGACCTCGAACTGGGCAAAGGCAGCCGAACAGGTCCCGATGCCAATTGCAGCGGCGAGCAATCCGGTTTTCACCGGACTGAATGTTTTCAAATGGATCATGACTGATCTCCTGACTGGTACCGGCACTGTGCCGGGCTTCAGTCTCAAGATGGGGGCATCCTGCGTGCAACCAAATTAAAGATAGTCCATGAATGGCAGGCCTTTAGAACAGGCCCACTACGTTTGAGACCGAATCCTGACCCGGCTCAATCGGCAAATCGCGTCGCTGAGAATGCACTCAGATCAAACCCCGTCTCCCTGCCGGCAATCTGTTCCGCCAATAGCCGTCCGGTGACAGGACCAAGCGTAAACCCGTCATGGCCGTGGCCGAAATTGAGCCAGAGCCCGGGCGTTCTGCGGGAGGGACCACAGACAGGCAAAGAATCCGGAAGACACGGCCGTGATCCGAGCCATGGCTCTTCCTGAAGCGCTCGTCCAAGGGGCAGCAGCTCCGAAGCCCGCCGTTTTGCCAGCTTGATAATGTTGGGATTGGGTGGCGCATCCCGGTCGGCAAGCTCGACACCGGTCGTCAAACGGATCCCTTTGTCCGTAGGCGTTAGCGCAAAACCGTTATCCACATCCACCACTGGCCTGGACAGTGAGGCACCGGTCTGTGGCTGGAAATGCATGTGGTAGCCGCGCTTGGCGATCAGAGGAAACTCTTCCCCGAATTTTTTCAACAGATCGTTGGACCAAGCCCCAAGCGCAATCACGGCATTGCCGGCAAGGATGGTTCCGCGTTCGCTTTCCAGCACCCAGTCTCCATGATGCCGCTGAAGCTTCAAGGCATCACCGCGAAAATACGCGCCTCCTTCCTGGATGAACCCCCGCCAGAACGCGTCGACGACAGCGCCCGGATTGGACACCGAGCAGCTCTCAAGCCAATGGACTGCCTTGAAGTTAGCCGATTTCAGTCCCGGCTCGAGGGTGCGCGTTTCTTCAGACTGGAGTTCATCGTAAGTCACGCCGAACACCCGGGCATAGTGACGTTCAATCTCGCCGTGGCGGTAGGAAGCATCGCTGCGGTAAAGATAAAGCCACCCGCCCTTCCGGTAAAAACGGTCGGCAATGGTGGATTTGGCTAGCTCCAGGTGATCCTCCGCAGCAAGCGCTCTCAACGGCGCGATGGCCCTGGAGTAAGCCTCGATACCGCGAGGGCTGCCCGCTGCGTGATATTGCCGGAGCCAGGGCAGAAGCTCGAATGTCTTTTTGAGGTTAAGCGAAACGGCGCTCGACATGCCGAGAGCGATTTTGACAAGCTGGACAGGGTTGGTCGGTATGGCATGCGGTGTAAAACCGTTGCACTGAACAATCCCGGCATTGCCGAAGGAAGATTCTTCGCCCGGGTGTGACCGGTCGACAAGGGCAACGTCCAGTCCCAGCCGCCGCAAATGGATGGCTGTGCAGACACCGACGATGCCAGCGCCAAGCACCACAACATCATGAAAACGTGGCTGACCTGCCTTGTTTGTCATACACATACCTGAAGCATGTCAGGCGAGCCGATCTGACTGGCATCGGCGCCCCCGTTCGGTTAAGTAGCGCAAGGTGTCCGCCACACCTCGCGGTTTCAGGAGACGACTTTAGATGATTCGAATGCTCGGGGCAGGATTGGCCTTTACAGGCCGTCATGGAACGACCGCACTCGCGGTGAGCATCTTCATCGGGCTGGCTCTGCCGGCCTTGTCGGCATATCTGCGGCCCTATCTTGAATTTGCCGTCTTCGGACTGCTTACGCTTGCGTTTCTGCGCGTTGACCAGGCCGCCATCAGGACACGTCTGAAGCGGCCTGCCCTGCTGATCGCAGCGCTGGTGTGGATGATGCTGGGGGTCCCGCTACTTACCTATCTCCTTTTGACGCATACAGGGCTTTCACGGCTCGGTCCCGATGTCGCGCTCGCCCTTTTCATCTCGACGGCCGCCCCGCCGGTTCTGGCAGCGCCCGCCTTCATCTATCTTCTCGGCCTCGATGGAACACTGAGCCTTGCCCTGTCGGTCGCCGCCATGATCGTCACGCCGCTGACCGTTCCCTTCGTCGGCGGCCTCATGCTTGGTGACGCCCTTCCCTTGAGTATCGGAGGCCTGGCGGCGAAGCTGTCGATCCTGCTTGCCGGGGCGTTTGTGATCGCCATGGTCCTGAAACGGATCCTGGGCAAGGAGCGCCTCGCGCGCAGCGGCGATCACATCAGCGGACTGAACGTCATCGTGTTGCTCATTTTCGCGATTGCGGCGATGGACGGGGTTGCCGCAAATTTCCTGTCGCAGCCGCTCTTCATGCTTGCGATCACGGCGTTCACTTTCGCGCTTGCGCTGACCCAGATCTTCCTGTCGCTGGTCCTGTTCGCTCCGGCAACGCGGGAAGACGCCTACGCCATCGCGCATACCTGCGGAACCCGGAACATGGGCCTGATGGTTGCCGCCTTCGGCGGCGTTTTGCCGGACTTCACCTGGCTCTGGTTCGCGGTTGGCCAGTTCCCGATCTATTTGCTGCCAATGTTCCTGAAGCCCTTCGTCAGGGTTTTCTGCCGGCTAAACGTGGATTCTGTGACGCAGCGGACCTGAAACCGGAACCGGATGCGATTAAGGTTGGGGCAACTAAAGTCCCTGTCGAAGGATTACACAATGCCAATCAGTCTCCGGTTCGCTCGGCTTTTTCGCCGGGCGGTGTTCTGTCTGCTCCCGGTCCTCGCGCTTATCGGGTTCGCACCTTCCGCTGTCCGCGCCGGCGATACGGCTGAATTGGAAATTTATGGCTTTTCCAGCCACGGAGACTTTTTCGCCTTCGAACAATATGGATGGCAGGACGGTTCGGGCTTTCCTTACTCGGAAATCTTCGTCCTGGATGTCCGGTCGGACAGCTGGGTGAAACCCTCACCCTTTCGCCGTGTGGACGAAGCCGATGAGGAAAACGGCTACGATCCGGAGGATGCTCTGGCGGAAACCAGAACGCGGAACCAGCAGGCCGCGCATGCGCTTCTCGACAAGACATCCATCTTTGGCAAAGGAAAAACGGTTGCCTTCAATCCGGCGACGGAACTGGGTTCCAATCCGTATCACGTCAAGGTCGCGCCACGGTTGCCGCTTTTGCAAGGCGAGACCTCGATCGATCTCACCTTGAACGAGTACCCTCTCCAGAACGCCGAATGTGCCGGTTACGGCGTTGAAACGAAGGGCTTTCGCCTGACCATGGTCAGCAACGGCGTCACCCGGACGCTCAACGCTGACACAAGCGTGCCCAAGAGCCGCCGTTGCCCATTTGCCTATCGGATCGAGCGGGTTTTTACATTCTACCCGGAAAAGGGTCCGGCGGTGTTTGCGATCTTCGTTCAGATGGAAAGTCTTGGCTTTGAAGGTCCGGACCGCAGATACCTGGCGATCACGGGACGGCTCTGAAAACCGCTGAGCTGCCACGCACATCAGTCCGGCATTTGCCGTCTCGCGCGCAAAAAGAATTTGAAACAGACAACCTGCCGTGATAGCCGCCCACTCAGATCAGTCGGCCCGGCCTCTTGCGATCCGGGCCCTCGGACACTGCGGGAGCCTTGCAATGCCACGTGACATCAAAATCGCACCTTCGATCCTTGCCTCCGACTTCTCCAAGCTCGGCCAGGAAGTCCGCGACGTGGTGACGGCGGGCGCAGACTGGATCCATCTGGATGTCATGGATGGGCATTTCGTACCCAACATCACCTTCGGCCCGGATGTCATTGCAAAACTCCGCCCGCATTCGGAAAAGATCTTCGACACGCATTTGATGATCGAACCGGTCGATCCCTACCTCGAGGCCTTTGCCAAGGCCGGGTCCGACATCATCACGGTGCATGCCGAAGCGACCAAGCATCTGGACCGCACGCTTCAGGCCATTCGCGATCTCGGCAAGAAGGCAGGTGTGTCCCTCAACCCGTCGACACCGGAAAGCGTGCTGGAATACGTGCTGGATCGTCTCGACCTGATCCTCGTCATGACCGTGAATCCGGGGTTTGGCGGACAGAAATTCATTCAGTCCCAGGTGGAGAAGACGCGCCGCATCAAGGCGATGATTGGAGACCGTCCGATCGATCTGGAAATCGACGGTGGCGTGACACCGGAAACCGCACCGCTTGTGGCCGGTGCGGGCGCGAATGTGCTAGTTGCCGGTTCTGCCGTCTTTAAAGGCGGCACGATTGACACTTACACGCATAATATTTCCGCGATCCGCACCGCCGCTTCAGCCTGAGGCTGTACCACTACGGCCTTGCAACGCTTATACTTTTCTTCACCTTGAATAACCGCTTCTGCGGCCAAGCAACGCGCTTTAATTGTTTGGAAATACCACTACGACAGCCTTGATGCCTTAGGGGAACTATAAGTCAATCAGGGTGTACGGCGAAGTGTTACGCACTAGAAGTTTATCCAGCCTTCTCATTGATCGCGGACTTTTCGCCGTTGCGGAAGCCATGCGCAACCGGGCATGCCGCAGGAAGGGCTTCACACATATCTGCGTTCCCATGAACGACGTCATCGGCATGCGCCTCTTCAGCACCGGCGGCTTTGAACAGACCCAGCTCGACGGTGTCCAGGACTATCTCGATGAGAGTGCTATCGACGGCGACGCGGTCTTTCTCGACGTCGGCGGCAACATTGGTGTCTATTCCATCCTGCTGCGCGACTATTTCGGACAGGTCTTCGCTTTCGAACCCAACCCGGTGACCTTTGGCGTACTCAAGGCCAATCTGGCGCTGGCCGGTGCAGGGAACACCACCGCAGTTAACAAGGCGCTCTCGGACACACAGGGCGTGGTTCCGATCTTCGTGCCCCAAAACGGGAACCTGGGCTGGGCGACGCTCGACGAGGCACATCACGAGATACCGGTGACCCGGACCGATATCGAGTGCACGACGCTCGACCAGTTTGTAGCTTCGAGCGGGATCGACGCCGGCAAGATACGCCTTATCAAGATCGATGTGGAAGGACACGAGACCAGCGTTATCAGGGGCGGCGAGACAACTCTGTCTGAAAACAGGCCTGCGCTGTTGTGTGAGGTTCTAAGCGACAGCAACGGAAGCGCTCTGCTCTCTGATCTCAAAAAGCTCGGCTATACCAGCTTCGAGGTCTTCAAACGCGACATAAGCAACGTATTTTCCACGAGCGTTCGGCGCACACAATTCGATCTGTCCGGCACCGGGAAAGCGGCGTTGGTTCTGGCGACCTGAACAAACACCCCTGTTGACACCGGGCGTCCGCCCAAACCCGCAGGTCGGGCCGCCCGTTCCCGTCCAACATATCTTAACAACCCAATTCCCGGCTTCCCGTTGCGACCTTCCCTCGGCTAAGCTTCCCTCACATGCCGCAGTCTTTGGGGGAATATCTTGGCGCACATGCATCGAAGCATCGGGCTTCTGGGACTGACCTTCGTCGCAATCAGCGGTATTCTCGGGTCCGGATGGCTGTTCGCGCCGCTTCTCGCCGCACAGGCCGCGGGACCTTCGGCGATACTTGCCTGGCTGATCGGCGGCGTCGCCATGCTGCTACTGGCTGCGACCTTTGCTGAGATTTCTGCGATCTTGCCTGTTCCTGGAGGCATCGGCCGCGTTCCCCATTTTTCGCACGGGTCCGTTGTCTCCATGGCCATGGGGTGGACAGCCTGGGTCGGATACAACACAGCTGCAACAATCGAAGTCGAGGCGGTGCTGCGCTATTCCGCGACCAATGCACCCTGGCTCTACGCGCCCGATGGACAGCTGACACCGGCAGGTCTCGGCGTCGCCTGCGTACTCCTGATGGTCTTCACGGTACTGAACGCGTTCGGCGTCAAGTTCTTTGCCCGCATCAACACGGCCCTCACCTGGATCAAGATCATTGTTCCATCGCTTCTGGCTGCCGTCATCATTGCTTCTGAATTTCGTTTCGAGAATTTCAGTAACTACGGCGGCTTTGCCCCTGAAGGCCTGAAAGGGGTTCTGTCGGCGATTTCCAGCGGCGGTGTGATCTTTGCGCTTCTCGGCTTCCGCCATGTCATCGAGATGGCGGGCGAAGCACGCAATCCGAAAGTCAATGTCCCGCTCGCGCTCGTCTTGAGCCTCGTGATCTGCCTGCTCATTCTTGGAGCCCTGCAGATTGCCTTCCTCGGGGCTCTCAGCAACAAGGACCTTGAAAACGGCTGGAATGCGCTTCACTTCTCAGGCGAACTCGGCCCCATGGCCGCCTTGGCGACGGCGGTTGGTGCGCTTTGGATCGTAAGTCTGCTGGACACCAGCGCCCGCATTTCCAGTTTTGCCTCCGGCCTCGTCTCGGTCGGCTCCAATGCCCGGCTCGGTCTGGCCATGGCCCAGAACGGTCTCTTTCCGAAATTCATGGAAAGCCTGTCTGAACGCGGCGTGCCGCTTTTCGCATTGCTCGTGAACTTTGTCGTTTCAGCGATTTTCTTCTTTTTGCTCCCATTCAAGGAAGTAATTGCGCTCAACACGTCCTCCATCGTGCTGTCTTTTGTCGTCGGACCGATCGCCGTCATGGCATTCCGCCGCCTTCTTCCCGATACGCAGAGAGCCTTTCAACTGCCCGCTGCGCCCTTTACCGGCTGTCTTGCCTTTATCATTGCCAGCCTGATCATCTACTGGAGCGGCTGGGACACTCTGAGCCATCTCGGCATATGTCTGGTAATCGGTTTTGCACTTCTGCTCGTGCGCAACGCCCAAGGTGGATTTGACAGTCTCGACTGGCGCGAGGCGTCCTGGCTGGCTCCCTATATCGCCGGTCTTCTCCTGCTTTCCTATCTCGGTTCATTCGGCAATGGCGCAGATGTGATTCCGCTCGGTCCGGACATGCTCGCCGTCGCGCTTCTGGCAACTATCGTTTATGTTTTTGCCATCCGCCTCAGTCTCGACAAGGCGAAATTCAAGCGTTACCTGGCTGAGGAATTCCTGGATGAAATCGAAGAATATGACATGCCGGAAGATGCGCCGGCGGAAAAACCCGATTTCAAGTTCTAGGACAGGATTTTGAACACGCTCCGTGGAGAAAACAGAAAGTGGTGGTTGCTCGCGGCGATGAGCGGCGTGCTCGGACTGATTGTGCTCGACGAGACCATCGTCACTGTTTCCCTGCCCTCCATGGCCAGGGAACTCGGCTTGTCGGTCTCCGCAGCGCATTGGGTGGTCAATGCCTACTTGCTCAGTTTCACTTGCGCTGTCGCATTGGCGGGGCGCATGGGCGATCACTTCAGCCGGCGCAGTTACTTCACCGCGGGTGCCATCCTGTTTGCAATCGCTTCTCTTTTGGCAGCTATCGCCGTCAACGGCACCATGCTCATCGCCGCCCGGGCGCTTCAGGGTGTCGCCGCCGCGATCATATTTCCCACCTCGATTGCCATACTGACAACGGCTTTCAAGCCGGAAGAACGCGGCGTCGCCTTCGGATATCAAACGACGGTTGGTGCCATATTCATGGCGTCCGGTCCTTTGATCGGCGGCTTTCTGACCCAAACCGTGTCCTGGCGGATGATCTTCTGGATCGGCATTCCATTTGTCTTTGCAATTGTGCTGCTGCTCTGGCTTGTCTGGTCGCGCGACTATGAGGCGAAGAAAGTCAAACAGGCCAAATCCTCCGCCAAAATGGACCGACCCGGCCCCATCTTGTTGATCCTTGCGCTGCTGGCCCTGGTCACCAGCGTCATGCAGGGACCTGACTGGGGTTGGTTCTCCCCCCTCACGGTCAGCCTCTTCCTGCTCGGATGCGCACTGGTAACCGTATTCCGGCACTGGGAGCTGACGCACCCGGCGCCGATCCTTGACCTGAGCCTGCTGAAAATCCCTGAATTCAGAGGCGGAGTTGTGATCTTCGCGATTTTTCAGTTCGAGAAAATCACGCTTTTCGTGTTTGTCGCCCAGTTTCTGCAATCCACCGTCGGTATCTCGCCAATCCTGTCCGGAGCCGCGGTCTCCCTCGCCATACTGCCAACGCTCGGAACGTCTATCCTGATCGGCAAACTGACGGACAAGATGGGGTCGCGCCGTGTTTTTCTGCTTGGTGCTGCAATACACGCCGCGGCCATCCTGCTGCTAGCGGTCGCTTCAATCCGCGAGAGCTATCTTCTGACGTTCATCCCGCTGCTCATCTGGGGCGCATCGATGCCGAGCATCGCGATCCCGGTTCGCCGCGTGCAGATGAATTCCGTTCCCCAGGAAAAGCATGGTCAGGCGAGCGGCATCAATCTGACCCTGCAAATGCTCGGCGGAAGCCTCGGGCTTGCGGCCATGAGCGCGCTTCACGCGGGTATCCCGAACTATGCCGTGCTCTTCGCGGTTATTGGTGGGACGACCTTGCTGGTATTGCCCGTCGCATTGCGCACCATCGAACGTAAGTGATTGAATGCAGCGGACGCTATTTAGCTGAGACGTGGCCTGCGCTGACTGGTGATCCCGGTGCCTGATATCCGCTCCCGCAGTCCGGTCGGGTAGAGTTCAAGACCCTTCGCGTCCATCTCTGCCAGCGAGGCCCACTTTGCGAGCCCGTCGGTTTCATCGCTCTCTTCAAAGACCAGACTGTCCTGCCGGTAGAACCGGTTGTCGGTGAAGTGGGCATGGCACAGAAATACGATCTCGTGCCCGGGAACCCCGTGGTGCTCGTAGAGGTTCTCGATCACGAAGTGAGAATCGAGCAGTGTTATGTGTGCGCCAAGTTCTTCCAGAAACTCCCTTTGCAGCGCATCGCGCCAGGGTTCGCCGAATTCAACGGTTCCACCCAGCGGCCGCATTCCCGTCGCCCGCCCCGTATCGTCGAAAACATCCGAAAGAAGCAGCGCATCATCCTGCCAGATCAGCGCAAGCGCCTTGACCGTGATTGTGTTCGCGGGACGCCAGATCGGCATGGGAGACTCCATTGTCCTTCATGCAAGGCGATTCGCCATGCATCGCGCGTAAAATTCACCGGGTTGGCGCGGCTCGCAAGCAAAATCGGCATCAGCGCATTGAAGGGCGCGCCGCCCTCTGCTATGCCGCAGCCAGGTTTCCCCCGCATGAAGAGGTTCTGTCCGCGATGATCCCGCGCTACTCCCGTCCCGACATGGTGTCCATCTGGTCTCCGGAATCGAAATTTCGCATCTGGTTCGAGATTGAAGCCCATGCCTGCGATGCGCTTGCGGAGCTTGGCGTCATCCCCAAGGAAGCCGCAGCGACGATCTGGGAAAAAGGCGGCAACGCAATATTCGACATCGACCGCATTGACGAGATCGAACGTGAGACGAAGCATGATGTCATCGCCTTCCTGACACATCTGGCGGAAATCGTCGGTCCGGATGCCCGTTTTGTCCACCAGGGTATGACGTCTTCCGATGTTCTGGACACCTGTTTCAACGTGCAGCTGGTCAAGGCGACCGATTTGCTGCTGGCGGACCTCGATGCTCTCCTCGACGCGCTCAAGCGCCGGGCGATGGAACACAAGGACACGGTCTGCATCGGCAGGTCCCACGGCATTCACGCCGAACCCGTCACATTCGGCCTGAAGATGGCCGAGGCCTATGCAGAGTTCGACCGTTGCAAGACCCGCCTCCTGGCGGCCCGTGAGGAAGTGGCGACATGCGCGATTTCCGGTGCTGTCGGCACATTCGCCAACATCGACCCGCGTGTTGAAGAGCACGTTGCCAAGGCAATGGGCCTGACCGCCGAGCCGGTCTCCACCCAGGTGATCCCGCGCGACCGCCACGCCATGTATTTCGCCACGCTCGGCGTCATTGCCTCTTCCATCGAGCGCGTCGCAACGGAAGTCAGGCACCTCCAGCGCACCGAAGTGCTCGAAGCGGAAGAGTATTTCTCCAAAGGGCAAAAGGGCTCCTCGGCGATGCCGCACAAGCGCAATCCGGTGCTGACGGAGAACCTGACCGGCCTTGCCCGCCTCGTGCGCGGCTATTCGATCCCGGCCATGGAGAACGTTGCGCTCTGGCACGAACGCGATATCTCGCACTCGTCCGTGGAACGCATGATCGGCCCGGATGCGACTGTCACGCTCGACTTTGCCCTCGTCCGGCTGACCGGCGTGATCGACAAGCTGATGGTCTATCCGGAGCGCATGATCGGCAACATGGACCGCCTTGGCGGACTGGTGCACTCGCAGCGCATCCTGCTTGCGCTGACGCAGGCCGGTTCTTCGCGTGAGGACGCCTACAGGCTGGTTCAGCGCAACGCCATGAAGGTCTGGGACAGCTACCAGATCGCCGGTGCGGCTTCGGTCGACTTCCTGACCGAACTCCTCAATGACACCGACGTGCGCAATTACCTCTCCGAAGACGAAATTCGCGACCGGTTTGACCTTGGCTACCACACCAAGAATGTCGACGTGATCTTCAAGCGCGTCTTCGGGGAAAGCTGAGTTCGTCTGGAACAAGGCCCCCTCATCCTGAGGAGGACCGCAAGGTCCGTCTCGAAGGAGGCCCGCAAGATCAGAGCATACGGCCCATCCTTCGAGGCTACGCTTTGCTCCGCACCTCAGGATGAGGAGGAATCACGAGAAGCTTCAGCGCTCAAGCATTTTGGTCAAATCAGTGAGTTGATGACAAGGGGAACATAGTCTGACACGTTCGGAGGTGCAGAACCGATCCCCGTAGCAGGCAATCCCTTGCTGCGTGTCGAAATCCCTTGTCAAAAAGATCGCATGAACCCGCACACTTGTTCTTTTAGTCTCACCGCCGGAGCTGTTCATGAAAATTGCAGTCATTTCCGACATTCACGGCAATCTGCTTGCCCTCGAAGCCGTCCTGGAGGATTTGAAAGACGTAAGCCCGGACTTGATCGTCAATCTGGGTGATTGCGTTTCCGGTCCGCTGTGGCCCGAGGAGACAGCCAGCATCTTGCGCGAAACAGACTGGCCGACAGTGCGTGGCAATCACGACCGGTTTCTGATCGAGGACCCGATCGAGAAAATGGGTCCGACAGACTCTTTCGCTGCCGAACGTTTGAGCGCCGGCAACCTGGACTGGCTGAAAACCACCAGGGCGACGATCCGACTGGATGACATTTTCCTTTGCCACGGCACGCCGGATGACGATAACAGGTATCTCACCGAGAAGGTCGAGGGTCCGAAAGGACATTTGCCGGACGAAGAGACGCTGCTTGCGGATATCGGCACCGAGACCGCACCCGTCATCTGCTGCGGTCACACCCATATTCCCCGGGTGATTCATCTGAGCGCGACGGGCCAGACAATCCTGAACCCCGGCAGCGTCGGTCTTCCGTCCTACGAAGATGACCACCCGCACAAGCACAAGATGGAGGTTGGCAGTCCCCATGCGCGTTATGCGGTCATGACAAGGACGGGCAAGGACTGGAATTTCCAGGAACGAATCCTCAGCTATGACTGGGACGCGGCCAGCCGCGAGGCGGAAAAGAACGGCCGGTCAGGCTGGGCACGCGCACTGAAACACGGCTTTTACGGCCCCCTGTCGTGACAGGAACGAACACCGGGACTTGGCAATGAAAATATCAGAGGCGGACATCCTGCTTATACCGGGATACGGCAAGACCCTGCCGGGGCACTGGCTGTTGCGCTGGCGTGACAAGATGGCGACCGCCCGTGTCGTCAAGCAGGCAGAACTTCACGCGCCGACGAAAAAGGACTGGCTCGACACGCTCGTGCGTGAGATCGATGCCGCCGAGCGCCCGGTTGTTCTGGTCGCGCATTCACTCGGGTGCATTCTGGTGGCGCACGGTGCCCACGTCCTCAAGGACAAGGTTCGGGGTGCCTATCTTGTTGCGCCGTCGGACTGGGACCGGGACGGCCTGGTTGCGGAATTCGACGGTGGCGACTTCAGGCCGATCCCCCGCGATCCCCTGCCCTTCCCGGCCCATCTCGTTGCAAGCCGGAACGATCCCTATTGCGACTACGCCCGTTCGGAAGACCTGGCCAGCGCATGGGTTGCAACTTTTCAGGATGCCGGCGAGGCCGGGCACATCAACGTGGAAAGCGGCCACGGCCCCTGGCCGGAGGGCATGATGTCCTTTGCCCACTTCATGAAACGGCTGGGCTAGAGCAGGAAGTCAATCAGTAGCCGGCGCCTGTTTTCCCCGCGACCCGGTCCTTGAGCCAGCTCACCTCGCCAAGGGCGTTGCGTGCCGCACCGTCGACGAACAGCGTATCGATGCCGTGCGAGATCAGCTGGTAGCCCATTGAGACGGCCTCTTCGACCTTTTCGCCGCTCAGGCAGAAAATCCCGGCAAGCTTGCCGGCAGCGCGCGCCTTTTCCGCGATCCGGGCACACGCCTCGGCTGTCGCCGCTCCGTTCGGATCAAGAGCAGCACCGTTTGATAGCGACAGGGAAAGATCGCTGGGACCGACGAAAATGCCGTCCAGCTCCGGTACCGACAGAATATCGTCCAACGCGTCGATGGCATCCTGTGTCTCGACCATCGCAAGCCCGATCGTCTGGGCATTGGACGCCTTCAGGTACTCTTCGTTTGACTGACCCGTCAGCATGACTGCTCGCCGGGGTGACCAGCTGCGGTCGCCGAGCGGTGGATATTTCAATGAACGTGCAAACTCTTCCGCATCCGCTCTGGAGTTGATCATCGGGGCTATGATGCATTCGGCCCCCATGTCGATCAGCCGTCCGGCGAGCGCATTGTCGCCGACCGGAATACGCGCGATCCGATGGGCACCACCCAGCGCGATATGCGTGAAGGCGTCCACGGTAGCGTCAAAGTCATACATCCCGTGCTGCATGTCGATCGTCACGGCGTCATAACCGGCCCGCGCCAGGATTTCCGGGATCATGGCGGAGCGCAGGAAACACCAGCTGGTCACGACCGGCTTTCCGGAACGCATTTTGTCGGCAAGAAACGTAGTGTCAGTCACGGCTCAACTCCCATTTGTTGCCGCGATCAAAACGTGCACTGGCCCGGGCTGCAAGCCCAAAGCAGCAGAAAAACGCCCTGACAGAAAATTCAATTCGCATCGCGTTCGCCCTACCCGGCGGCAGAACACAGGCATTGGCGCGGCTACCGGCAGCAGCTGTCTGGTGGGTGCCAAACAGCGAAAAAAGGGGCTTTTGTCCTCTTTTTCCTTGATCGGGAACCTTACGAACCTTACCTAACGTAATATTATTTTTGGAAAAAATGTTAAATTCAGTTGCAATACTCGCTCTCATTTCGGCGTTTTTTTACAGCGTGGCAATGGTCGCAATGAAGTCCCTGGCGGAACTTCCAAGCATCGGTCTGGCACTGATAATTGGAGCCGCACTGCTTACGGCGGGCGCTTTCGAAGTGTTCGCACTAAGGCAGGAAAGACTTGGCTTGATCTATATCGGCATACTCGGTGCCGAAGTCATTTTCATCGGTGCAATGACCCAGTTGCATTTCGGTGAAAGTTACTCGGTCCGTGAACTCACCGGCATGGGACTTGTCCTGATCGGAACGGCCATCGCCTGGACCTGATTTTCAGGTTCACGACCAAAAGCGCCCGATTCGTTCTTGCACGGACCACCCGCAGAGGGCGTGTCCGGAGGAAAATGTGCGCTCTTTTGGTGACACAATCGGAAACGAACCGCCAAACACGAAAACGCCCGCTGTTTCCAGCGGGCGTTTCACGTCGTTGTCGCTCTAGGGTCGTCGTCGATCAGCCTTCGTTCTGAAGCTGCTCAATCGCCGTGGACATCAGCTCGTCCATGTTGCGGCGGATCTGGTGGTCGGACTGATCGATGTTGTTGGCATCGAAATCCGCGCGGATTTTGCGGAACACGTCCTCGTCGCCCGGCTCTTCAAAGTCGGCGCGAACGACTTCCTTGGCATATTCCTCAGCCTTTTCGCCTTCATAGCCCAGCAGTCCGGCGGCCCAGATGCCCAAAAGCTTGTTGCGGCGCGCGGTCGCTTTGAACCGCAGCTCCTCGTCATGCGCGAATTTGTTTTCAAATCCCTGTTCGCGCTTGTCGAAAGTGCTCATACTCTTCGTCTCCTGAACTGCGTTCATGCACTGCACCCCATATGGGGTTTGTCTGGCCTCTTGCATATCCCCGCAGGGCCTTCAAATCAACGCGATAGATACGCACATGCGCCAAAAGCAGAAGAAAGCCGTGATTTCCTGCGCGCATGGGTGCGTCGGAAAAACATAAGATTGTACTTTCGTCGCGCTTCGGGTAAGTTCCGCGCCGCAAATGAGGGATTGCCGCCTTGTTGGTAGCTGCCGGTCGACCGGATCAGGTCCCGCAGGACCCGTCACCAGGTGAGCAAGACCCATCTCCAGGCTTCACAAAAAAACGGTATAGCCCATGAACCGCCGTCGGCGCATATACGAAGGTAAAGGCAAGATTCTCTACGAAGGTCCGGAACCGGGAACACTGGTCCAGCACTTCAAGGATGATGCAACCGCCTTCAATAACAAGAAACACGAGATTGTTGACGGCAAAGGTGTTCTCAACAACCGCATATCCGAGTTCATCTTCAATCATCTGAATGCCATCGGCATTCCGACTCACTTCATCCGCCGGATGAACATGCGCGAGCAGTTGATCCGCGAAGTCGAGATCATTCCGCTGGAAGTGGTCGTGCGCAACGTCGCCGCCGGATCCATCGCCAAACGTCTCGGACTGGAGGAAGGCACGCAGCTGCCCCGCTCCATCATCGAGTTCTACTACAAGAACGACGAGCTGGACGATCCGATGGTGGCCGAAGAGCACATCACTGCCTTCGGCTGGGCAACTCCACAGGAGCTTGACGACATGATGGCGCTTGCCATCCGCGTCAACGATTTCCTGTCCGGACTGTTCCTGGGTGTCGGCATTCGTCTTGTCGACTTCAAGATCGAATGCGGCCGCCTGTTCGAAGGCGACATGATGCGCATCGTCGTGGCCGACGAGATTTCTCCCGACAGTTGCCGTCTGTGGGACATCGAAACCAATGACAAGATGGACAAGGACCGCTTCCGCCGCGACCTCGGCGGCATGCTGGAAGCCTACCAGGAAGTCGCCAAGCGCCTCGGCATCATGATCGCTGTGGAGCGCCCGGCCAATTCCGGACCGACACTGGTGCAATAACGGCTCATACCCCCGCGATCCTGAAGATTGGCGGGGGTTTTTCGTTTCACCTCCCTTCTGCACTTCCAGAACCGTAAAAGCTGGTGTAAGGAGCCTCGCAGGCAGACTGCCAGACCCTATGGAGACCAGGACCCATGAAAGCACGCGTGATCGTCACCCTGAAAAACGGCGTTCTCGATCCTCAGGGAAAGGCCATTGAGGGCGCGCTCGGCGGTCTCGGCTTCGGCGATGTCGGATCGGTTCGGCAGGGCAAGGTGTTCGATGTCGAACTGACGGGCGCAGACAAGGATGCTGCCAGGACGGAACTTGAGCAGATGTGCGAAAAGCTGCTCGCCAATACCGTCATTGAGAACTACGCGATCGAAATCGCCTGAGACCCAGGTCCGGACCATGGATGATGACACCCGCAAAGCCGTGACGTTCATGGCGCTCAAGGCGGCGGTATTCATCCTGTTGCCGGCACTTGCGGCCCTCATCGCCGTTTTTGTCCTGCTCTAGAACTACGGGATTGCAAAATGAAAACAGCCGTCATCGTTTTCCCAGGCTCCAACCGCGACCGCGACATGTTTCACGCCCTGGAGCTCATCACCGGTGCGCGGCCTCAAAGCGTCTGGCACACCGAAAGCACCCTGCCCGATGTCGACCTTGTTGTTGTTCCGGGCGGATTTTCCTATGGCGACTACCTGCGCTCCGGTGCCATTGCTGCCCGCTCACCGATCCTGAAGGATCTGGTCGCAAAGGCGGACAGCGGCGTCTCTGTTCTGGGTGTGTGCAACGGCTTTCAGATCCTGACCGAAGCGGGCCTTCTGCCCGGTGCGCTGATGCGCAATGCAGGACTGACTTTCGTTTGCAAGGAAGTCATGATGGAGACGGTCAACACCGCCACCCGGTTTTCGTCGAAATTCACCAAAGGCCAGGTCTGGCGCTGTCCGGTCGCGCATCACGACGGCAACTACTTCGCGGACGAGACAACGCTCGCTAGGATCGAGGACAACGGCCAGGTCGTGTTCCGCTATGCAGACGGCACCAATCCCAACGGCTCCATCAATGACATTGCCGGCATTACCAATGACAGGGGCAACGTACTTGGAATGATGCCGCACCCGGAAAATCTCGTTGAGCCGCTGAATGGCGGCCTCGACGGCCGGCTTTTGTTCGAGAGCCTCCTTAACAAGGCAGCCTGATTTTCCGGGAAGACCCGACAGCTGTCCGGATTTCACTAAACAGGTGCCGGAGTGCGCGTGCACGCAGCAAGACTTGTCATCCCCGCTGAAGCGCGGCGGAAGGCAGGGAACCAGTAACCCCTTGCAACGCCCCCTTCTTCCAACCTCCAGCGACACGGCCTACTGGATCCCGGTCGTGCCGCATGCGCGGTAAACCGGGACGACAAACTCGAAACTAATTCCACATCCCGAGTTGACGCTAGACGGAAGATTGCCGCTTCTCCATCACAAAAGCTCGACACCACTTTCCAAACCGCACAACAGTGGGAGACCCTCGTGAAGGAACTCAAGCTCGACAAGGAGGTCAGAGCGCGCCTGACCAGTCAGATCCAGAGATATCTCGACGATGAACTGGACCTAGAGATCGGCAACATGGACGCGGAGTTCCTGATCGATTTTCTGAGCGGCTCCCTCGGCGCCCATTTCTACAATCTCGGTCTGAAGGACGCGCAGGCGCTCTTTGCGCGCAAGGCCGATGATGTCACCGACGAGATCTACGCGATGGAGCGCAAGGTTGAAGACCGGAAGTAGTCTGCCACGCTGCTGAGGCCATAGACCGCAGTCACGTAATGCATAACACCCCGGCAAAAAGCCGGGGTGTTTCTATTGTCAGATGTGTCGCAAAACTCAGTTATCCGGGTTCAAAACCCTTGCCAGATCGACAGCATCGTCAAGAGCCCCCGCCTTCCAGGCCGTCGCAATCAGCCTGTCCTGCTGGGCCGTATCCAGCAAGCCGGCGCAGCAGGATCGAACTTTTGCCTCAAGCTCCTGATCACTCAACGGATTTTCCGGACCACCACGGTATTTTTCGTCAGCCCAGCCGGCAACTTCGCTGCCATCGGTCAGCTGGATCGTGATCCGCGAACGCATGACATCGAACCCCTGGGCTTCAATATCGGTGTCCAACTCGGTCCGGATGCGCCGTTGCATGGCCTGCATCGGTTCACTGCGGACGAATTCGTCGGAGAACTCACGCTTGCCGGCCTGCCGTGCAAGCGCGATCATTGCCAGCGCGGCGGGAAGCGAAAACTTCGCCTGCAGGTGATTGACGGCGATCGGATAGCGGATGGGTTTCAGGATGTTGGTTCCCGCGTGGACCGTCACGCTCTGGATTGAGTCTGGCTGAAGGTTCGCATCTGTGACCAGACGCAGCATCAGGTCGATGGTGGGATGGGTGAGGACACCGCAGGGATACGGCTTGATCGAAACACCCGGCTCGACAATCGTCCAGGTCTTGCCGAAACCCTGCCCGACTTTCTCCGCACTCACACCGCCACCCTGCACGGCAAAGAATCCCCAGGGACCGTCCAGCGCCTGCGGATCGGCCGTGTAGCCGCGCTGTGCCAGAAGGGCGGCCGTGATGCCGTTCTCGCAAGCCCGCCCGACATGCAGCGGCTTGGTCATCGTCCCGAAATTACAGCGGATACCGGCTGCCAGCGATGCAGCGATACCGAAGCCGGATCTGAGTCGGTCTCCCGACAGGCCGAGAAGCTTCGCAGCCGCGGCATAGGCGCCGAAGGTGCCCACCGTGCCGCTGGAATGCATGCCGCGCATATAGTGTTGCGGCAGCATCCATTCAGAGATCTTGCACTCCACCTCGAATCCGGTGAGAAAGGCCAGCATGAAGGCCTTGCCGTCAACTCCGTCAAGTTTCTGAGCCATGACCAGCGATGCCGTCAGTGGCGGGATCGTCGGATGCGTCAGCAGGCCGTAGATAT
>JGI12316J15310_10000121_pt7 | contig 19337 bp, 14 predicted proteins | sample MarCyaLeptolynsp_FD_15310 | JGI IMG/M metagenome (IMG submission 15310)
GGAAAAGACTAGGTCGCAGCCTCATCTACGAGTCCGTATCCTGGTTTCCTATTCTCCCTCGACAAGCCGGGTTTTCGATGGCCAGAAGGCATGGTGTCCCTTGAGCTGGCAGGTCATCGCGATCGGGTCCTTGTAGATCCAGCCGATTTCCACGCTGTCCAGCGACACGTAGCTGGCATCGCCCTTGATCGGGCAATAGGTGGATTTTTCCACCGCGTCCAAGGCAGCAACGACATCTTCTTCCGGGAAATAGATCACGGGATCGTAGACCGACTTGCCCAGCTCCATGACCCTGAGAGCACTGGTGCTGTCGGCGAGCAAGGTGTCTCCAGCGTAAACGCGTATGCGCCGGGGGGCTGGCTTGATGACCATCATGTGGTTTGGATCGTCCGGGTTCCTGATTGCTTCGCTGAGTGCTGTGATGGATGTCTCTGGCATGTGAGCGCTCCTTTCCTGTCAAAGGTGTGGTCGGATACCCGTCTTCGCAATCCTGTTTCCTGAAACAGGCCGGTGCGAAAATGCACGGATTGCGACGGTTTGGCGGGAGCCAGAACAATTTCAAGCGAATTCAGCCTTGAAAATTGCACCAAAACAGGTCTCTAACCTTGCGAAACCTGAGAGGTGCATTCCTGATGAGTGAGCAGCCGGAAGATATCCTGCGCAATCTGTTCCAGCGGGCTGTCGAGGTGGCCGATCCGATGAAAAGCCTTGCGGCCTTCCTGCCGGAGAAACCGGAAGGGCGGTTGACCGTGATTGGTGCCGGAAAGGCATCTGCGCGCATGGCTGAGGCGGTTGAAGCTGCCTGGGGTCCGTGCAGCGGCCTGGTCATCACCCGATACGGCTATGGACGCCCGTGCCAGGGGATCGAGATCGTTGAGGCCGCACATCCCGTGCCGGACGAAGCAGGCCTTGCTGCGACGCGCCGCATGCTTGACCTCGTTCAAGGCCTGGGTGAAGACGACTTCGTGCTGGCGCTGATATCCGGCGGTGCGTCCGCCTTGTTGACCGCGCCAGCCGGCGACATCACTCTTTCCGAGAAGCAGCAGGTCAACCAAGGCCTGTTGAGTTCCGGCGCGCCAATCGGCCAGATGAACACCGTGCGCAAGCACCTGAGTGCCGTCAAGGGTGGCCAGCTTGCAGCCGCGGCCCATCCGGCGCAGACGCTGGCACTGCTCCTGTCGGACGTGCCCGGCGACGATCCTGCCGAGATCGGCTCAGGGCCGACAGTCGGCGATGACAGCACATCCGGTGACGCCTCGTCGATCCTGAAGCGCTGGCAGATCGATGTCCCAGCCTCCGTCATAACCGTTCTGTCCGAAGCCTCGGGTGTTTTACCTCCGGACCATGAAAAGCTGTCCGGCGTGACCAACACGATCTTCGCCGCGCCGTCCCAGTCTCTTGAAGCGGCGAAAGAGCTTGCCGAAGGTCTGGGGTGCGACGTCGAAATCCTCGGTGATGCACTGGAAGGAGAAGCAAGGGACGTTGCACGCGTCCAGGCTGACCTGGCGCTCGAGCGGCAAAGGCAGCGCAAGGGCTGCGGCCGGTCCCTGCTGCTGCTTTCCGGTGGCGAGCTGACCGTCACGCGCAACGGAAATGGTGTCGGCGGGCCGAATGCGGAATATGCACTCGCCCTGGCGCTTGCGTTGAAAGGGGCTACGGGTATTCACGCCATCGCATGCGACACGGACGGCGTTGATGGGGCCGCGGAGGTCGCCGGTGCGGTCATCGGCCCGGAAACACTTGCAAAGGCCGCTGCACGCGGCGTCTCCGCCTCAGATGCACTTGCGGACAACGATGCCCATAGTTTCTTCGAAAAGATCGGGGACCAGGTCGTGACCGGGCCGACATTGACAAATGTGAACGATTTCCGTGCGATATGGGTCGAGGAGTGAGCTGACCCGCTAACGGGCGGGTTTCACAGGCCGGATTTTCCGGCGGGAAATGGACGGGGGCTGCAATGTCCGAGGTGACCATCACGCGCGCCGTGCGTATGCCGGACCCGTTCCGCATCGAACGGTTTCTGTCCAATCCGAAGCTCGGGCCGCGTCTTCTGTTTTTCAGCGGCGGGTCCGCGCTGAACGGCGTTTCGCAATGCCTGAAACGCTACACGCACAATTCAATCCACCTGGTGACACCGTTTGACTCCGGCGGCAGTTCGCAGGGGCTTCGCGTGGCGTTTGACATGCCCGCGATCGGCGACCTCAGAAGCCGGCTGATGGCGCTTGCCGACGAGACCGTGCTTGGTCACCCGGACGTTTTCCGGCTGTTCACCCACCGTTTTGCAAAATCCGCGAATGGCGACGATCTGAAGGGTGAACTCGACAGCATGATCGGTGGAGCGCACCCATTGGTCGAGGCTATCGAGCAGCCGATGCGCACGCTCATCCAGAACCAGCTCGGCATGTTCCGTGCCGCTTGCCCGAAGACGTTCGACCTGCGTGGAGCAAGCATTGGCAATCTCATTCTGGCCGGCGGCTACCTCAGCCAGAACCAGCAGCTCGAACCGATCATCTTCCTCGTGTCCAAGCTCGTGGGCGTGCAGGGGACTGTGCGCGCGGTCACCGACGACAACTTGCATCTGGGCGCCGAACTTGCCAATGGCGATGCCGTTGTCGGGCAGCACCTCCTGACTGGCAAGGAACACCCGGAACTGAACTCGCCGATCAGGGATCTTTTCCTAAACAAAGGGCTGGGTTGCAAGGCGCCGGTCGAGAGTGTCTTTCCCGAGCGCAATCGCACACTGGTGCAATCTGCCGACCTGATCTGCTTTGCGCCCGGGAGTTTCTATACCAGCCTGGTCGCCAACCTGCTGCCGAAGGGGGTGGGCAAGGCAGTTGCGTCACGCACCGTTCCGAAAATTTATGTGCCAAGTCTCGGTCCGGACCCGGAGACGGCAAACCTCACCCTCGCCGACAAGGTGCACACGCTTATAAGCTATCTTCACCGGGATGTCGGTCCGGAGTGTCCGACAAACAGACTGCTCAATTTCGTGATTGTCGACAACAGCGTGCCCGAAAGCGAAACCGAAGAAGTCAGGGCTCGGGGTATTTCGGTGCTCAGACTTGACCTTGTGAGCAAGACATCGGCACCCTTTTATGACCCGGCACCACTCTGCGAGGCCCTGGCCTCCCTGGTGTGAGGGCAGGTGGAGGATCGGAGATGAGTCAATCCGCGAAAATCGACGGCATCGGAGGTGTCTTCTTCAAGAGCACCGACCCTGAGCGGCAGGCCGCGTTCTACAAGAAGCATTTCGACATCAATATGGGGACATGGTTGCACCAGAATGCGGGCCCTTCGGTCTTTGCCGCGTTCAAGGAAGACACTTCCTATTTCGGCCCCGCCGACAACCGGTTCATGATCAATCTGCGCGTCAACGACATTGATGCCCTGATGACGAGCCTTCGCGCCGACGGTGTGACCGAACTAGGCTACGATGACGAGGAATACGGCCGTTTCTTCCGCTTTCTGGACCCGGAAGGCAATGCGGTCGAACTCTGGCAACCGCCTGAGGGGGAACTGCCCGAGGAATAGGCCTGGTCCAACACTTCGACCGAGAAATGACGCGCCATTGGCGCGAGCGTGCGTCTGGATTCCAGATCAGCGTTTGGCTTCGCCTCACCTGTCTGGACTGACGGCGAGGGGGAATGTATCTGCGTTCTCCTTCGTCATCCTGGACGCAGCGAAGCGGAGATCAGGGATCCACTCGTTTCCAGAAGTTTGTTCGGATTTGCTTGTAGCAGCGTCCCAAACCAAGCGTTTGCCGGTCTATCTCGCGGTGGCGCAAATTGGGTCCTGGATCAGGTCCGGGACAGCGTGGTGGAAATCTCTGCTGATCCTGACACGGCGCGCCTCGTTTTCCTTGGGATGCGGAAGTCGTAAAACGGACTGCTCGTGCACCGACGTACGTGATCACCCAGTGGGGCACGCACCGCAGCCATGGTTTCTCCGAAACCTATTGGAGCGGTGTTTTGCTTTAACACCAACGTGTTCCCGCATTGCGCAATAAAACTTTTTGGTTTCCGAAACCGATTTTGTTGACTTCCGAAACCGGTTTTGGAACACTTTCCGTCAATAAATCGCGCCATTTGCAACTGGTAGCGGAAAAGTCAGGGGACAGGTGCCCCGTGGGAGGAATGATGTCGCGACTCCGTGGTTCGGTGACCATTGACGACGTGGCCCGCCATGTCGGCGTTGCCAAGGGAACCGTTTCGCGCGTGCTCAACAATTACACCGACATTTCCGAAGACACCCGCAAACGCATCCTGAAAGCGGTGCAGGATCTCGGCTATCAGCCGTCGGCGACGGCGCGGAACCTGAAACGGGGGCGTCAGGACACGCTCGGGATCATTATCCCGGTCGGACACGGTAACGGTGCAGACCCGTTTCTTGCCGAATTCATCGACGGCATTGCCCGCGCCCTCGACGAGCTGGGGCTTGATCTTCTGGTGACCACGGCGCATTCGCGCGATCACGTCATTGCAACGCTCAAGCGCCTGATCGCCCGGCGCAAGGTCGATGGTTTCATCGTCACGCGGACTGAGGTCGAAGACCCGCGTATCGCGTATCTTCAGGAGCAGAATTTTCCGTTCGTGGCGCATGGACGCACGCGCGACCCGTCTGGTTACGCCTGGTTCGACATCGATAACGTGGAGACCTTCGCAACGGGTGCGCGACACCTCTACAGCCTCGGTCACGAGCGCATTGGTTTTGTCGGCGGGCCGTTGGAGCTGAACTTCGCGCGGCAACGGCTGGAAGGCTACCGGCAGGGTCTCGAAGCGCTCGGGGTTGCCCATGACGCTGAGCTAGAAACCCTGCAACCGATCGGCGAAAAGGGCGGCATTGCGGGTGCCAGAGCCCTGTTGTCGTCAAAGGCTCCGCCAACCGCCATTCTGTGCGCAACGGATGCGCTTGCAATCGGCGCCGTGCAGTTCTGCAGATCCTTGGGCCTGAAGCCGGGCGCTGATGTCACGGTAATCGGTTATGACGGACTGCCGGCGGGCGAATATGTGGACCCGCCGCTGACGACCTTTACACAGAGCGCGCAGGAAGCGGGCGGCCGCGTTGCCCGCATGCTGATCGACGTTCTCGACGGCAAGCCACCGCACGAGTTGCAGGCGCTGGCCAAGGCAAAACTAATCCGGCGCGCCTCGGACGGTGCGCCGACCATGACGTCGGAGGCGCTGGCAGGCGTGCTCCGTGACCGGCTGAACGAACAGCCACTTTCCGGCAGTAAGGGAGAATGAAATGCTTGGGAGGAGTAAATTCCTGGCCTCGACCATTGCGGGCGTACTCGCACTCGGTCTGACCACGGCACAGGCAGACACGCTGCGTTTCTGGACAACGGAAGAGCAGCCGGAGCGTCTGGCAAAACAGGAAGAAATGGCCGCCGCCTTCAAGGACAAGACCGGCATCGAGGTTGAAGTCATCCCGGTGTCTGAATCGGATCTCGGAACCCGTGCAACCGCCGCGTTTGCTGCCGGCGATCTGCCGGACGTGATCTATCACACGCTTCAATACGCACTGCCCTGGGCCGAAGCCGGTATCCTGGATACGGAAGCGGCCACGGAAGTGGTCGACAATCTCGGCAAGGACACGTTCGCACCGGGCGCCGTTGCAATGGCCGCCGTAGACGGCGGTGTCGCATCCGTTCCGGTCGATGGCTGGACGCAGATGGTCGTCTACCGGAAAGACCTCTTCGACGAGAACGGCCTTGCAGCCCCGGACAGCTACGAAAACATTCTGGCCGCGGTCGAAAAGCTGCACAATCCGCCCGAAATGTTTGCCTTCGTCGCTGCAACGAAGATCGACGAAAACTTCATGAGCCAGGTGCTGGAGCATGTGCTTCTGGCCAACGGCGTGACACCGGTCGACGGCGAGGGCTTCAAGGCGCTTGATGAAAAGAAAACCATCGAGGCACTGGAGTTCTACAAGGCGATTGCAAAGGCATCTCCTCCCGGCGATCTTTTCTGGAAGCAGTCTCGCGAACTTTATTTCGCCGGCAAAGCAGCGATGATCATCTGGTCGCCGTTCATTCTGGACGAACTTGCCGGTCTGCGTGACAGCGCTCCGCCGACGCTCACCGACGATCCGACCTCCAAGGAGCTTGCGTCCAAGACCGGGATCGTGACCACCTTGAGCGGTCCGTCCAACCCGGATGGTGCAGCCTGGGGTGACGTGCGTTACTTCGGTATCACCAACGATGCTGATACGGAATCGGCCATGCAGTTCGTCGAGTTCTCCATGGATGACGGCTACATGTCGACCCTTTCGATCGCGCCGGAAGGCAAGTTCCCGATCCGCCGCGGTAACGCCGACAATGCCACTGCATTCGTCGACGGCTGGTCGAAACTGCCGGTCGGTGTCGACCGCAAAGCGCCTTTGACCGATCTCTATGATGCGGACACGATCAACACGATTGTCTCCGGTCTCGACACCGCCGCCCGTTGGGGCGTGACGGAAGGCCAGCTGTCGCTGGCGTCAAAGATCATCAACAGCCAGGTGATCAACCGTCTGGTGCGCGAGTATATCGACGACGAGCGTGATGCGGCGGCAACAGTCGCAAAACTCAACGAAGAACTGGCCAAAGTTCAGTAACACCTGACGCACGTGGTTCCATCGACTGAACGGTGGAACCCACCCCTTCACAACATCCGGACCGGACGCAGGATCAAAGCGCGCCCGGTCCTCGAAAACCGCTTCTTCCCGCACGTTCCGCGGGAGGATAGGGACCGCTTGTCCTTTCGCACCTCGATCAAGACGTTGCCAAAGGGCCGAAACACAGAGCTGGAACCATGAGCGCACAGAACCAAAATTCGGAGTCCCTCGGGTCACCCAAAGGGGTCGGACCGATGCAGCGCCGCGAGATGTGGCTTGCCTATCTCATGCTCGCGCCGACATTCGCAATCATCCTGATGATCGTCGCCGGGCCGCTCCTGGCCAACTTCTGGATCAGTGTGAAACCGGTGCAGCTTGCGGACCTGCGTCCGCCGACCGTGCTGGTCAACGAACGTGTGCGCGGAGGTCCCGAGGCGGCGGGCGACGGTGCCGAGCTCGAGTACCGGTTGCGCAATTCCTCGCAGGAAGAGGAAGTCCGCGACGTTGTCCTGACAGACGCCATACCGGCCGGTTTCGATGTTACCGCTTTGCCGGATGTCTGTGCTCTTGATGGAAGTGCGCTGACCTGCACCATCGGCACGGTAGAGCCGGGCTGGCGGGAGCGGCTCAAGATCGAAGGCACGGTCACGGATGCCTTTCTTTCAGCCAACAGGCCGGAGCGCGCCAGCAAGCCGGTCATTGAGGGTGATGCGGACAACATCCTGACGAGTTTCGATTTTACCCTGGAAAACTTCCGGCGGATCTTCAGTGCCGAAGAGTTCTGGTCAGTGCTGCGGGTCACTTTCTACTACACGATCTTCGGGACGGGCGGCGCGCTGGTGCTCGGCCTTTTTGCTGCGCAATTGCTGAACACGGTGTTCAAGGGACGCGGCATCGTGCGCGGATTGTTCCTGTTTCCCTACGTGTCACCGGTGATCGCGGTCGCCTTCACCTGGGTCGTGCTGTTCGATCCGTTTTCGGGCACCGTGAATGCGCTCCTGACGAAGATGGGCGTCGTGTCCGATCCGATCAATTTCTTTGGGCAACGGGCCATCGAATATTCCCTGTTCGGAATACCGATGGAGTTTCCTCTGGCGCTGACAACCGTGATCGCGTTCGAGGCCTGGCGTTATTTCCCGCTCTCGTTCCTGTTTATTCTTGCGCGCATGCAATCCATCAACACGGATATGTATGAAGCTGCCGAGATGGACGGGGCAACGCCATTGCAGCAGTTCTGGTACCTGTCGCTGCCCCAGCTCATGGGCATCCTGTCGGTGCTGTTCCTGCTGCGGTTCATCTGGACGTTCAACAAGTTCGACGACATCTTCCTGCTGACCGGCGGCAATGCCGGGACGCGGACACTCACGGTCGATGTCTATGAACAGGGTTTTGCACTTTCCAATCTCGGAGCCGGTGCCGCAGTCGCGGTGGTGGTCTTCGTCGTACTGGTCACGTTTGCCACCCTGTTCATCCGCTTTTCACCGAAGGAGGAAGGGCTATGAGACCGGGAAGCATCCTGCTTGCGGCCGTCACGGGCCTGATCTGGGGCGTGACCTCAATCGTTGTCGTCGCCGTAACACTGACGCTGATCACGGGCGAAGTGGCCCTGCCGCAGGCAACGGCCTCCGGCATCGCCGGGATCGTGAGCGCGCTCGTCTTCGTGTGGCGCCAGTCGTCGGGGGCTGAAGGCGGCCTGCCCGCCTGGGCGCTCGCCGCGATCATAATGTTTGTGCTTTTGATGATCGGTTCGTTCGCAGCGCCCTTCAATCTGTCGCTCGGCACCGTGCCGGTCTGGCAGGGGCTGGCCCTTATCGTGACCGTTCTGGGCGCGACCTGGGCAACGACCGTGTGCCTCAACGGCGCACGGCTCGGCGTGATGAGCCGTTACGAGCGCGAAGTGATCTATATCCGTATCGCCAAGGGTGTCGGCTTTGTCATTTTCACGATCATCGTGGCGCTGCCTTTCTACGTCATGGTGATGACGTCGCTGAAGAGCCAGCAGACCCTTCTGGCCAATCCGCTGGATCTGTCGATCGATCTGTCGCAAGGGCTGGACGGACTGTTCCGTTCCTATGTGGAGCTGTTCACCCAGTTCAATTTCGGACGTTATCTGCTGGTTTCGGCCTATGTCAGTGTCGCGACCGTCATCCTGACGCTGCTGTTCTCAGTGCCCGGAGCCTATGCGGTCTCAAGGCTGCGCTTTCCGGGCCAGGCGTTCCTGTCGCGTTCGGTTCTCCTGATCTACATGGTTCCGGCAATCGTACTGGTGATCCCGCTCTATGCCGTGTTCTCGCAGCTCGGACTGCGCAACACGCTGACGGGCCTTCTGATCGTCTATCCGGCGACGACAATTCCGGTCGCTCTCTACATGCTTCAGGGCTATTTCCGCGGGATCCCCTCGGAGCTTGAGGAAGCCGGGCTGATGGACGGGTTGACGCGGATCGGCGTGATCCTGAAGATCACCCTGCCCCTGTCGCTTCCGGCGCTCGCATCGGTGTCGCTCTACGTCTTCATGATCGCCTGGAACGAGTTCCTGTTTGCCTTCATGTTCCTAGATAATCCGGACATCTTCACGCTGTCGCGCGGGGTCGTGTCCCTGAATTCCTCCGAGGTGCCTCGTCAGCATCTCATGGCGGGCGCGGTGATCGCGACCGTGCCCGTCCTCGTCATCTTCCTCTGGTTCGAACGCTTCCTTGTGCAAGGCCTGACGGCCGGCAGCGTCAAGGGCTAGAGCAACGCTTGAAACGGCCGTGATGGCCAAGGAGACTTCTGTGTCAAACGCAGACTTAGATAACACAGCCAGAACCATCCTTATCGAGAACGATCAGGGTGGGTACACGGTGCCGACAAAGGGGCTTTATCCCTACCAGTGGAACTGGGATTCGGTCTTTGTTGCGCTCGGTTTCGCAACCTTCGATCAGGACCGCGCCTGGCGGGAGATCGAAATGCTGTTCGAAGGCCAGTGGCGGGACGGCATGGTGCCTCACATTCTGTTCAGAAAGGACGACCCGAGCTATTTTCCGGGGCCGAAGGTCTGGGGCACCGATGGCGGTCCGATTCCGAGTTCGGGTCATTCGCAGCCACCCGTGGCGGCGACGGTGATCCGGGATCTTGTCGATAATGACACGAGCGGCAGGGCTCTTGAACGTGCCGGTGCGCTGTTCCCGCAGCTGATGAACTGGCACCGCTGGTACCTGGCCTACCGTGACCCGGACAACCTGGGCGTCCTCGCGATCATCCATCCCTGGGAATCAGGTCGGGACAATCTGCCAGACTGGGACGACGCCCTGCGTGCCGTCGAGGTCAAGGATATCGAGCCCTATGAGCGCAAGGACACCTCGCATGTCGACCCGGCGATGCGGCCGCACAAGGAAGACTATGACCGCTATCTCAGCATCATGGCAGCTTGCCGGAGTGTTGGCTGGGATCCGGCGGAAGTCGCACGGACGTGTCCGTTCTTCGTCGCCGATCCGGGTGTCACCTTCATTTTTCTGCGCGCATCGCGCGACCTGCTTGCTCTGGCCGAGAAGCTCGGCAAGGCGGCTGAGGCCGATGAGATTAGGAGCTGGATTTCGCACATGGAAAAAGGTGCGAACACCCTCTGGGACGAGGAGCTGAAGGCGCATGTCGCGTACGACCGCAGAACCGGCAAGCACACGGACGGCATATCGAGCATGTCGTTTCTTGCCCCTTATGCCGGTCTCGCCGATGCAACGACGCTGACCTCACTGCAGGGGCATTTCGACCGCATCGCCGCGAAGGTGCGTTACACGATGCCGTCCTACGATCCCGACCATCCAAGTTTCGAACCGCTCAGATACTGGCGCGGTCCGGTGTGGGCAATGGTCAACTACATGATCGCCCGGGGCTTTGCCGAAGCGGGTGACGCCATCCGTGCCGAGAAGCTGAGAAGCGACACGGCGCAGCTGGTCGAGACCAGCGGCTTTGCCGAATATTTCAGCCCGGAAACCGCGGCAGGTGCAGGTGGTGGCACCTTCTCGTGGACCGCAGCCATCTGGCTGACTTGGGCATCCCCGACACATGTGAAACAAGCAGCGTAGAAAGCCGGAGGACTAAGGACATGGGAGCAATTCAGCTCAACAAAGTCGAAAAATGGTTCGGCGAACTCCAGGTGATCAAGGGCATCGACCTGGATATTCAGGACGGTGAATTTGTCATTTTTGTCGGGCCTTCCGGCTGCGGAAAATCAACCCTGCTGCGACTGATTTCGGGGCTGGAGGAAACGAGCCGGGGGTCGATCGAAATCGATGCGAAGGACGTGACGGCGCTGCCGCCGTCCGGACGTGGCCTGTCGATGGTGTTCCAGTCCTATGCGCTTTATCCGCACATGTCCGTGCGCGAGAATGTCGGGTTCGGCCTGAAAACCGCCGGGGTTCCGAAGCCTGAAATCGAAAGCAAGGTGAACGCTGCAGCAGAAGTGCTGAAGCTGGACGATTACCTGGACCGCAGACCGAAAGCCCTGTCGGGCGGTCAACGCCAGCGCGTTGCCATTGGCCGCGCCATCGTCCGCGAGCCGAGCGCGTTCCTGTTTGACGAGCCCCTATCGAACCTTGATGCGGCACTCCGCGTCGAGATGCGGTTCGAGGTCGCGCGTCTGCACAAGAGCCTCGGAACGACCATGATCTACGTGACCCATGACCAGGTCGAGGCGATGACGCTCGCCGACAAGATCGTGGTGCTGCAGGCCGGACAGATCGAGCAGGTCGGTTCGCCGCGCGAGTTGTATGAGCGGCCCGATAATCTCTTCGTCGCGCAGTTCATCGGGTCGCCGAAAATGAACGTGCTGCCCTGTTCCGTTGAGGCGGACCAGTTTTCGCTCCAGGGGCATGGCGGCGGCCACTATCCGCATGCGGATCAGCCGCAGAAGCCGCACAAACTCGGCATCCGGCCTGAGCACATGACGATCGTGGGGGAAGGCGAAGGGCATTGCAGCGGGACGGTCGAGGTCGCCGAATATCTCGGCGCCGACATCTTCCTCTATGTAGCGCTGGACGGTCTTGAGACCATTCTCGTCAGGATCAGCGGCAGTGATTCAATCGAGGAAGGCGCCAGGATCGGCCTGAAGTTCGACGAGGCACGGATGCATTTCTTCGACGGCGAAGACAAGGCAATCCGCTGACCGGTCTAGCCTATTGTTGTTCGAGCTAACTTTTGGTGGACCCACTAAGGCTGGTCCCCTTGCATCGACTTGTCATTCCGGCTGAAGCGCAGCGGAAGGCCGGAGCCCAGTAACCACTTGTTTCTCCTTCTGCTTTTTTGACTCTGGTTACAGGGGGTACTGGTTCCCGGTCTTGCCGCAAGTGCGGCAAACCGGGACTCAGTACGCGCGGCCTGAATTGGACAGGACCGAAAGACTTTTGCCTCTGATCGAACAGGCTTTTTTGTCACCTTGCGTCTCTCACCTCTCCCGCGGGGAGAGGTCGGCGCGACCGCGCCGGGTGAGGGGAGCAGCCACTATGAGACGTGTAGACGTCTGATCCCTCACCCTAACCCTCTCCCAGCGGGAGAGGGGACGTTTGCTTCGATCGTGGGCAACATCTCTTTATCGTCACCCATATCTCTGCTCCGCAGCATCCGGATGAAGAGATCAGAATTGGGCAGGTACCGTTCTACATCCTCATCCTGAGGAGGGCCGTCAGGTCCGTCTCGAAGGATCAGCCACTGGGTCTGAACAAGCCGCTCATCCTTCGAGACAACGCTCCCGGCTTCCTCAGGATGAGGCTTTTGCGCTTGGCCTTTCCCATGATTGCAGGGTCCGCCCCACTGCCGTCCGCTATAGACAAATTTCCGGATCCTGGCGTTTCGATCCGCTGAGCGGCGCTACCTTGGAATGACGTCGACCTTGTGCCCAGTGGTCTGGGTGCCGGCAGTGCGCAGGACGCCCTTCACGGGCGCCGTATCGCCGTAATCCCGGCCGCGGGCGACAACGATGTGGTCCTGGCCGACGCGCTTGGCCGCCGGCGCTGGTAACCTCTCCCACCGGGAGAGGTCGGCGCGGCTGCGCCGGGGGGGGGGAGCAGCCACTATGAGACGTGTAGACGTCTGATCCCTCACCCTAACCCTCTCCCAGCGGGAGAGGGGACGTTCGCTTCGACTGTGCGCACCAGCTCTGCCCGACGATTTGCTGACTGGTGCTACCTCGGAATGACGTCGACCTTGTGCCCAGTGGTCTGGGTGCCGGCGGTGCGCAGGACGCCCTTCACGGGCGCCGTGTCGCCGTAGTCCCGACCGCGGGCGACAACGATGTGGTCCTGACCGACGCGCAGGGCGTTGGTGGGATCGTATTCGATCCAACCGCTTTCAATACCGCACCAAGCGCGCACCCAGGCATGCATGGCATCCGCCCCTTCCAGCCGTTGCTGACCTTCCGGCGGGATCGTTCTCAAGAAGCCGCTGACATATCCGGCAGGGATGCCGATGCTTCTGAGGCAGGCGATCATGATGTGCGAGAAGTCCTGACACACGCCGTGCCGTCGTTCGAATGCATCGATTGCCGGTGTGTCGACGGTGGTGGCATCCGCATCGAAGTCCATGTCCTGATGCAGGGCCTTTCCAATCGCCTCAACCGCGGCCACCGCGCTCATCTCCGGGCTGGTGTGCTCCTGCGCGTAGACGGCGAAGGCCGGCGCCAGTGGAAGGCGTGGGGATGCTGCCAGAAAATGAACGGGTTCGTCCGGTCCCATGCCCTGAATGCCCGCCAGTTCCTTTTTCAGCAGGGGCAATGGTGGCGAAATGTCGAGTTCGTGCGGTATCGAGGTGCGGTCGATGCGGGCCGTCAGCCTGAAGGCAAGCTCGCTATGCGCCCGGCGGAAGACCACATCAGTCACCGAATTGCCGAAAAAGTCCGTTCTGTTCCGACGTTCCGTCGGGCCAGGAGACAGCCTGACGCTTGACGAGACGAGCCGTTGCTCGCCGGGGATCGAGGCCGGAACGAGACGCAGCGAATGCCGGCCAGAATTCGCCGGGCTGGCATAGTCGTAGGTGATTTCGAGGTTCACGTCGTAAAGCACGGTGCATTCTCAAATCTGTGGTTTGGACTGTGGTGCCGTACGCTAGCGGATATAGGCATCTGACAGCTCCACCGACAGGAAAGCAATCTGATCCCTGAGTTCTCCCAGGGCTTCCTGTGTCAAAGTCTCGGGCGTCGCGACGGCGAGGCTGGTGTGAACCTGCAGAACCGCGCGGGCGAGGTCGGAGAGGTAGCCGTTTTCCGATGCGCCCGGCAAGACATCGATATGTTCCTTCATGTCGGTCAGCTGATACATGACCGAGCGCGGGTTTTTAGGATCCATGGCAAGCAGATCAAGCACCGTTGCGTGGCTCAGCGACACCGCATAGCGCCGGCTCATGGACATGGCACTGTCGCCGACTTCCAGAAGAAGTTCCAGCGCACCGTCGGGCGCATCCGGTCCGGTGAAGACGGACAGGAGATCTGCCATCCTGTTTGCGCGCTCAAGTGCGCGACCGATGCTGAGGAACCGCCAACCGGTAAAGCGGTACATGTTCTCGTGGACCAGTCCGGAGAAACCGGTGATCTTGCGGAGGAGGAGGCTCATCGCCCGGGGCACGTCGGCGTCGTCCTTCATGACACGCCGAGCGCCGTTTGCCGTTTGTGCCAGGTCATTGAGAGCCAGCCAGCCGTCGACGGAAAACCGGTCCCGGACCTTGCCGGCGCTGTTCACCGCCGATTGCAGCATGGCACACAGCCCCTCGGGTATCGGGCTTTCGGGAGCGACGCCAATGTCCTCGAGATATTCCGCGGTTCTTGCGACAAGCGGGGCGTCGGCGTCGGCGGTTTCCAGAAGCCGTGCATGGTAGGCGCGCAGGAGCCGCACCGCGCCCTCGGCGCGCTCGACATAGCGTCCGAGCCAGAAGAGATTGTCGGCAGCGCGCGAAGGCAGGGCTCCGGATTGTGACTTGAAGAAAGGCGACTCGCTCTGATGCAGCAAGGTGTCCATCGCCAGCTTGCGCGTGCCGACGATCCAGACATCGGCGGCCGAGCCGCCCGACTGCATGGCGATGGCGCTTGCGCTCGGCTCCTTGCCGATCCTTGCGAAGCCCCCGGACATGACTTCCCAGCCATTATGCGTGCGTGCGAGGAAGACGCGCAGGCTCATCGGGCGCGGGACAAGCGAGCCCTCGTGATAGGCGGGTGTGGTCGACAGGGTGACGGCTTCCTGAGCGACAAGCCGTCCCTTTTCCGTGTCGATCCAGTTTTCCAGTATGCCCTTGTGGAACTTCTCGGAATCCTTGCCGAGAAAATCGGTATGTCCGGACGTGAAAGGCAGCGCGGTCGACAGGGCTGGGCTGAACATCATCGCTGCGGAATTTTCTTTCACATAAGCCCGGGTCGCCTCTTCACCGCACCACCATGTCGCGACATTAGGCAGTTTCAAGGACGTTCCGAGAAAGTGCTCGCAGATGCGCGGAAGGAACGCCAGCAGCGCCCGGGTTTCGAGGATGCCCGTGCCGAGCGCATTGACCATCGTAACGGTGCCTTCACGCACCGCTTCCACCATTCCGGGCGTTCCGATATGCGATTCCTCGTTCAGCTCCACCGGGTCGGTCCAGGCCGCGTCCAGCCGTCGCCACAGGACGCTGATCGGCTTCAGGCCCGCCACCGTCCGAACCATCAGCCGGCCGTTTGCGACCGTCAGGTCTTCGCCCTCAAGCAGCATGAAACCCAGGTAACGGGCGATATAGGCATGCTCGAAATAGGTGTCGTTGAGGGGGCCTGGCGTCAGGATGGAGACGCGGCTGTCCTGTTCTCCGCGCAGATCCAGCAGATGATCACGAAACCGGCGGAAAAAACCGGCAAGCCGGTGAACATTGGCCTTGGCGAAAAATTCGTTGAAGATCCTTCCGGTCGCGACCCGGTTCTCCAGGGCAAAGCCAGCGCCGGAGGGGGCCTGCGCCCGGTCCGACAGCACCCACCAGGTTCCATCCGGCCCGCGCCCGATTTCAAACGCGAGGAAATGCAGGAAGTAGCCCGATCGCGGTGTGACGCCGACCAGCGGGCGTTGCCATTCGGGGCTTTCGGCGATCAGGCTGGCGGGAAGATAGCCATCGGACACGAGGCGGTTTTCGCCGTAGAGGTCGCCAACGACCTTTTCCAGGAGTTCGGCGCGCTGAACCAGTCCATCCGCGATCGCCTGCCAGTCGCCCTCGCTGATGACGACGGGGATATGGCTGAGCGGCCATTCCCGCTCCATGGCGCCGTCCTGACCGTATTGGCGGAAATAGACACCGGCGTCGTTGAGATACTGGTTGCCGCGTGCGAAGCGGTCGTTGATGTCGTCCGTGCTCAGAGAGGACAGATGATCAAGGAATGGTTGCCAGACGGGCCGGACATTGCCGGCGGGATCCAGGAGCTCGTCCGACACGCCCGGAAACGGCCGGTAGGATTTCAACAATCCGTATCCCTGACCGCCGCTTTCTGCCGTTTCGTCCAAACTCATTCCGTGATTCCCATGCCGGGCCTTTCAAAGCCGAATGAGCCTTATACACCCACAGGGCGCCTGAGGTCCAAGGTCAATGGAAACTCCGGGTGCGGGTGCTCTGTCTGCGGCGTGTAGAGCCCGGGTGTGTGGCCATGCGGTTCGAAGCGGGACAGCCGGCGGGCTTCGGCCTCGTTGCCGTTGACCGGGAAGGTGTCGTAGTTGCGGCCTCCCGGATGCGCCACGTGATAGACACAGCCGCCGATGGCGCGGCCGCTCCAGCGGTCGAAAATATCGAAGGTCAGCGGCGCATCGACCGGATGCACGGGGTGGAGCGCCATGGCTGGCTGCCATGCCTTGTATCGGACGCCGCCAACCGCAATGCCGTTGGTCTCCGTTTTCTTGAGCGGGATCAGCCGGCGATTGCAGGTCACGGCATAGCGTTCCTGATCGCTCGCCGACAGCTTGACCTGAAGTCGCTCCGTTGAGCTGTCGGTATAGCGGACGGTCCCCCCGATCGCACCGGTTTCGCCAAGCACGTGCCAGGGCTCCAGGGCCTGACGCAGCTCCAGTTGAACGCCTTCGACCTCGATTTCCCCGCAGAATGGGAAGCGGAATTCGCATTGGGCCTCGAACCATTCCGGACGCATCGCAAAACCGTGGTGTTCAAGATCGCGAAGCACATCCATGAAATCCGCCCAAACAAAATGCGGAAGCATGAAGCGGTCGTGCAGCGTTGTGCCCCAGCGTGTCAGATTGCCGGAGAGCGGGTGTTGCCAGAGCCGGGCGACCAGCGCGCGCAGAAGGAGTTGTTGCGCCAGGCTCATGCGCGGGTCCGGCGGCATTTCAAATCCCCTGAACTCGACAAGACCGAGGCGGCCTGTCGGGCCATCCGGCGAATAGAGCTTGTCGATGCAGATTTCGGCGCGGTGCGTGTTGCCGGTGACATCGACCAGGAGGTTCCGCAACAAGCGGTCGAGCAGCCAGGGGAACGGAGCGTCGCCTTCGCCGGGACGGTGGATCTGGGAGAGGGCAACCTCCAGTTCGTAAAGACCATCGTGGCGGGCCTCGTCCACACGCGGGGCCTGGGAGGTCGGTCCAATGAAGAGACCGGAAAAGAGATAGGAGAGGCTCGGGTGGCGCTGCCAGTGAAGCACGAGACTTCTGAGCAGGTCGGGACGCCGGAGGAACGGGCTGTCGAGCGGTGTCGCACCGCCGATCACCACATGGTTGCCGCCGCCGGTTCCGGTGTGCTTGCCGTCAATCATGAACTTGTCGGCACCGAGGCGGCTCTGTCGTGCTTCCTCGTAAACGCCTTCCGTGATCTCGACACAGTCCTTCCAGCTGCCCGCCGGATGGATATTGACTTCGATAACACCGGGGTCCGGTGCAACCCGAATGACGTTCATGCGCGGATCGGTCGGCGGCGGGTAGCCTTCGATATGAACGGGAAGGTTCAGGTCCGCCGCAGCCGCTTCGGCAACGGCAATCAGTTCCAGATAGTCCTCGAGACGCTCGACCGGCGGCATGAACACGCAAAGCCGCCCGTCGCGCGGTTCGACGGACAGGGCCGTCCTGACGGAGGCGTCTCCAAGTTCACCTTCGCCTTGCCCCTGCTCGCGCCTGTCCTGTGTTTGTCCCCCGGCCGTGAAGTGGGCGACACTCTGACGTCTCTCGGAACGCGGTTCGGATGAGAATTCGGGAAGCGGATCGCGCGGAATGGTCGGATCGGCGATGTTCGTATAGGGATACTGGGCCGGTGGAACGTAGGGCAGGGATTCCAGTGGCAGGCGGTAGCCGACCGGGCTGTCGCCGGGTACGAGGAACAGGGCATCGCGGCGCAGTTTCCAGTGCTCCGAGCGCCATCTTTGTTCGGTCGATTTCGATTGCCAGCGCTGTACTGGCAAGATGTAACCGGCTGGTTTCGTCAGGCCGCGGTCAAAGACGCGGGCAATCCGGTGTCTTGCTTCGGCGTCTTCGAGCTCCGAATTGCCGGGCGTCACGTTTTCCGGAAGATTGGCTTCCTTGATCAGCCAGACCGAGGGGTCTTCATATGCCGGCACGACGTAGCCCGGATCAAGTTCCAGGCGGCTGGCGATTTCGTTGAGTAGCGCTTCGGCCTGTCCGGCGTCGGCGCCCGTGTCTGCTCCTTCTGCAGCGATCAGCCCGGGATCACGCCAGATCGGTTTTTCATCCTGCCGCCAGTAGAGGGAAAACGTCCAGCGGGGCAACGTCTCGCCGGGATACCATTTGCCTTGCCCGTAGTGCAGGAAGCCGCCCGGCGCAAAACGCGTCCTGAGGCGGCGGATCAGCTTGTCGGCGAGGTCCCGCTTCGTCGGACCGACGGCGTCGGTGTTCCACTCTGCAGCCTCGAAATCGTCGATGGAGACAAAGGTCGGCTCCCCGCCCATGGTCAGCCGGATGTCTTCCTGTTTCAAAATCCGGTCGACATCCTCTCCGAGCCGGTTGAGGTCGGTCCACGCCTCTTCGGAAAACGGTTTGGTGATACGCGGATGTTCTGCAATCCGGGAGACCTGCATGTCGAAGGAGAAGTCGACATCGGCTGCGCTTGCCATTCCGACGATCGGCGCCGCATTGCTGTAATGTGGTGTCGCCGCCAGCGGAATGTGGCTCTCACCTGTCAGGAGCCCCGAGGTCGGGTCGAGCCCGATCCAGCCTGCGCCCGGAAGATAGACTTCCGCCCAGGCGTGCAGATCGGTGAAATCGTGGTCCGTGCCGGATGGTCCATCGAGGGCTTCCAGATCCGGTTTCAGCTGGATCAGGTAGCCCGAGACAAAACGTGCGGCGAAGCCAAGATGCCTCAGCGCCTGAACAAGCAGCCAGCTTGAATCGCGGCAGGACCCGGTGCCGCGCTCGAAGGTTTCTTCGGGCGTCTGCACGCCCGGCTCCATGCGGATCACATAGCCGACTTCACCGGAAACACGTGCATTCAGCGCGACGATGAAATCGATTGTCTTCTGTTTTTCCCTTGGAACGGCATCGAGGAATTTCTGGAGGTGCGGACCAGGCGTTTCCACGCGCTGATAGATCTGGAGATCGTCCCGCAGCTCTTCCGGGTATTCGAATGGCCAATATTCGGCGTTTTCTTCCACAAAGAAATCGAAGGGATTGTAGACGGACATGTCCGCGGTCAGGTCGACTTCAATCTTGAATTCGCGAACCGGCTCGGGAAAGACGAACCGGGCCAGCCAGTTGCCGTACGGGTCCTGCTGATGATTGACGAAATGGCCGCCTGGAGAAACTTTCAACGAGTGGGAAAGGACC
>JGI12316J15310_10001000_pt8 | contig 19335 bp, 17 predicted proteins | sample MarCyaLeptolynsp_FD_15310 | JGI IMG/M metagenome (IMG submission 15310)
GACGATCCTGCTCGGCATCCCGGGCTCCGGGTCCATGGCCATCCTGCTCGGTGGCCTTGTCCTGATCGGCGTCGAACCCGGCACCGAGCTGATCACCGATCAGATGGACCTGGTCTATCTGATTATCTGGTCGATTGCCGCAGCCAATATCGTCGGGGCCGGCATCTGCTTCATGCTTTCACCGCAGATCGCGAAACTGACGACAATCCGCTATGCGCTGCTCGCCCCCTTCATGTTCGGAATCATCTTCTTCGCTGCCTTCCAGGCGACCCGGAGCTGGGGCGATCTCGTGGCCCTGTTTCTACTGAGTGCGCTTGGCGTTTACATGAAACGCTTCGGCTGGTCGCGGCCGGCGCTGCTCATCGGCTTTGTGCTGTCCGTTCGTGTCGAAACATCCGTCTATCAGACTGTGGCCCTATACGGCATATCATTCCTGGAAAGACCGATCGTGATCGGGCTCCTGATCCTGACGCTGCTCTCCGTATCTGCAGCTGTGTTCTTCAAGCAGGCGCCTGCGGGTCCGTTGACGAAGGAAGGTCCGTTCACCAACGAGAAAACCGGGCCTCAATGGATCTTTCTGGCCCTGCTCGCCGGTGCGGCGGTTTTCATCCTGCAGGACGGCATGGGCTTCAACCAGCTGACCGGTCTTTTCCCGATGGTTGCCTCGATCAGCACGCTGGTCTTCATCTTGCCGCTTGCGATTTCCATGCTCTTCAGGAAACACCCGTCGGCCCTGTTCTTCGATGCCGAACGGGGCGCGGATGCGAACAGGCCATCCGCCGAGTTTTTCCTGCTGCTGCTGGCCGGAATGCTGGCGATTGCGGCGATTGTCGGCTTCGTCCTCGGGATCGCGATTTTCATATTCCTGTTCCTCTGGCTGCGCGCCCAGGTCGTCTGGTGGAAATCGCTGCTTGGTGCTGCAGGTTTCGTGCTGTTCCTCGGTATTCTGTCCGATCAACTCACCCTCCGTTACCCGACCGGGTTACTCCAGACCTGGATCAGCCTGCCCTGGCCGCTGCAATAGGAGAAAACCCGGATGCTTGCCATAGACAACGGTCCGATCGAAAAGAAGATCGCCTTTTACATAGCGGATGCCAGCGAGGCGGATATCCCTGCCGACGTGCTGACACGTGCCCGCTGCCATTTGCTGGACACGCTCGCGGCCATCCTGTCGGGCCGCTTTCTGCCAGCGGGCGAATTCGGCTATCGCTTCGCCGGTGTTTCAGGCTCTGCTGCCGAAGCAACGCTGCTCGGGTCCAGCCTGAAAGCAGGCCTTGAGACTGCCGCCTTCGCCAATGCCATGGCCGCCCATGCCGACGAAACGGACGACAGCCACATTGCAGGCCGCTTCCATCCCGGCTGCGCAATCATTCCAGCCGCCCTAGCGGTTGCCGAGCGGCAAGGGTCGGGCAGCAGTGCGCTGCTGAGAGCCATTGCACTCGGCTATGACATCGGTGCAAGGGCGACCATGGCCCTTGGATATGTCAGTCCGAAGACCACGGTGTTCTCGACCCATTCCATTGGAGCACTGTTCGGTGCATCGGCTGCTGCCGGTGCGTTGCTCGGCCTGACCGCCAAACAATGCGAGGCACTGCTGTCCTTCACTGTGCAGCAGGCATCGGGTCTGTCCTACTGGAACCGGGACCCGGATCACGTCGAAAAATCGTTCGACTTCGGTGCAAAGGCCGCGCGCAACGGCGTTTTTGCGGCGTTGCTTGCCAGGGCAGGCATGACCGCGCCCGACCGTCCGCTGACCGGTCCCAACAGCTACCTCGTCGCCTTTGCCGAGAACCCGGACGCCGATGCGCTTGGCGCAGAACTGGGCAGCCGCTTTGAGATCTCTAACGCAAGCATCAAGAAATGGTCGGTGGGCTCGCCGGTGCAATCGGTCCTGGACGCGATCGAAGCCCTTTTTGGCGGTGTGCCCGTCGATCCGTCCACGATCGAGGCGATCGACGTGCACCTTCCATCCAATCGTATTCATGTTGTCGATGACAGGCACATGCCGGCCATTTGCTGCCAGCATCTGGTTGCAATGGCGCTGCTCGACGGAAAGGTCACGTTTCGCAGTTCTCATGACGAGGCGCGTATGTCCGACACGCAGGTGCTGTCGCTCCGCCGGAAAATCAGACTTCTCGCCGACGACGCGCTGACACATGCGAGGCCGGAGCGCCAGGCCATCGTTTCGGTGAAACTGACCAGCGGTCAAACAAGGCGCCATCACACAAAGGTTGTCAGGGGAACGCCCGACGATCCGATGACGCCTGAAGACGTGGCCGCGAAGGCCTCCGGCATTCTTGCCCCGCTTCAGCCCGATCGGGGGGAGCAGCTTATAGCAACCTGTTTGAGCCAGGATTTCGACACGCGGGATCTGGCAGCACGTTGCCTGGTAGCGGATCCGAAGTGATGCGCAACAGCTCTTTTCTTGTGCTTTTCGGGAGGCGGACATGAACGTTCAATCAGCGACGGGCGTCACCCGGCAGATAGCAGGTTATGTGACTGCGGCGACATGTGATGAATTGCCGGTGGAAGCAATCGAGATTGCCAAGCGCTGCGTGATTGACGGAACGGCGGTCATGATCGCCGGCTCCGGCGAACCCTGCGCCGAAATCGCGAGAACCTATGTAAGTCAGATGCAAGGCGCGCCGGAATCGCGCATAGTCGGCGCCGGATCGATCAAGGCGCCGCCACAACTTGCGGCGCTCGCCAATGGCGTCGCCGGCCACGCGCTGGACTGGGACGATACTGCGCTGTCACGGGAAAAGGACCGCTCGGTTCTGATCCATCCGACCATGCCGCCGCTCTGTGCATGCTATGCGCTTGCAGATCTGCATCGAACGGGGGGCAGTCAATTCCTGACAGCATTCATTCTCGGATTCGAGATCGAGGTGAAGATCGCCGAGGCGATCAACGCGGAGCATTTCGCGGGCGGCCGCGGTTTCCACTCCAGCGGTACGATCGGGATTTTCGGTGCCACTGTGGCGGCCGGCAAACTGATGAACCTGTCGGAACCGGAGATGCTCAATGCACTCGCCATTGCGGCAACGATGGCTGCGGGTGTCGGTGTCAATCACGGAACCATGTCAAAACCGCTCAACATGGGTCGGGCGGCCGAAAACGGCGTGACCGCCGCCCGCTTGGCAGGTCTTGGTTTTGACGGTCCGGCCCACGCTCTGGAAGGCGGCAGAGGGTTTTTTGAGGCTTTTGGCGGGGGCTTTGACCCCGAAAGGCTGGTCGGGCGCTTGGGCGCGCCCTTCGCTATCCTGGTGCCGGGCACATCCATCAAACCCTATCCGTCTGGTGTTGTCGGGCATCCCGGCATGGACGCGATGAAAAAGCTTGTCGTTGATCACGATATCGATCCGTCCATGGTGGAACGCATAAACGTGAAGACCGGCGCGAACGTCATTGCACCCGGGCCCTTGAGGATCCTGCACGCGACCAGCGCCCTGGAAGCGAAGTTCTGTGTGCCATTCCAGATGGCTGCAATGGTGCTGCGCCGCAAGGCAGGTCTGGAGGAGTTCTCCGATGCTTTCGTGCAGTCGGAAGCTTGCCAGTCGCTCCAGAGAAAAGTCGCTGCGGAAATCGATCCGGAGATCGCCGCGCTCGGCAAGGACAAGGTGATCTTCGAAATCGAGTTGGTAACCAGGGATGGGTCTCGGTATTTCCAACGGTCAGAGGAAAACTACCGTGGAGGTCCCAAAAACCCGCTCACCTTTGACGAGCTGGGCGAAAAATTCGAGGATTGCGCCAATGCGCTGATTGATGATGAGGATCGCGACCGGTTCCTGTCATCGGTACGGGATCTGGAAAACTTGAGCGACGCGTCTGTGTTGCTGGACCCGCTGACCGCCTGACCTGCTCCGCCGCAATGGAGGTCACATGTGCGGATCAGGGCTCCCGGAATTGATTTCGTGACAGCACTTGCGAAGAAGACAGTCGAGCTCATCTTGGCTTGGGCGTGCCGGGCCCAAGCGAGCCTGACTGTCTGGAACAGGGTCTGACGCTCCGGACAGCTTTCAAAGTTCGGCTGCTGTGTGGGCGCGGCCGGTAACGTAGTTGTAGCCGTCTACGAGCAGCTGAAAAACAATGTCGGTTTCCTCCACCGAGCGCGGTGTATAGAGCAGAACAAAGCCTTCCCAACCCGGGCGGCTGTTCGCCCAGGGATGCATGGCCGCCCATCCGGCCGTCACCGCTTCGCGGGCCCGGTCAGGCGGGAGAGACGCATGCAGGCTGCCATCCGGATGAATATGGGCGAACTCCCGTCCGCCGACGATCGCCTGCGGCCGTGCCAGGTCGATGTTCTCGCTCAGCCAGAAACCCTTTGCCCCCGGTAGCGAGATGACCGTGGCACGAATCTTGACACCGGGCAGGGTTCCAACGCGCTGCAGCAGACGGTCTGTAAGGCGGGGCACCGCCTTTGCGCCGATCTGGATATGCGGGACGCGGTTGGTGGTGGCTGGCGTTTCCCCGTCCCGCACCGGCAGCCGGGCCTCCCCGGCGCGGGTTGACACGAGGGCCAGCCCGGCGATCATGAGGACCGCGACCGCGATACACCGCGGCGTGTGCCATGTTGTCATGGATACGCAGCTCCGCTTTTTCTATTCCGCTTCCCGGAACTTCGTGTGGCAGTCCTTGCAGGCGCCGCCGATAGCTCCGATATTCGCGCGGACGGCATCAACGCCATCACCGGCGACATTGCTCATGGCGACCGCTGCTGCTGCAAGCTTCTTGTTGATCTCAGCGCTTTCCGGATAGGTCGTCCAGGCCTCGACCTTTGCGCGGGTCTTGCTGGGCAGGGCTGTGCTGTCTGATCCCTGCGGCCAGGCCGAGCCGTTGTTCATCGTTGCCAGGATCTTGATGTTTTCCGCTGCGATTTCGGCTGCTTCCGCGTTGTATTCAACGTCGCCTTTTGCCATCGCACCCAGCTGGCCCAGGTTCCAGGCATAGAGCGCCATGACCGCCTTGCGTGCCTTGATGGCGTTGTCGAAATGTCCGTCCGCGACGGACGTGCCCATACCGGCAACGAAGACAAATGCGAGTGTGCAGAAAATCTTCAGTCCGTTTTTCATAAGCCTCTCCTCTCATGTGCAGAATTGAACATCAGATAAGTCTCATGATCTAAGGCGCTGATAAATTCTCTAAATTGCGATAAAAGGCTGTGCGTAAATGCACAAACTCAGATGGGATGACCTTCAATTTGTCCACGCGGTTGTCGAGCTGGGATCGCTTTCGGCCGCCTCGCGCGCGCTCGGCGTGAACCACGCGACCGTCCTGAGGCGGATCGCCCTCCTGGAAGCGTCCTGTGAGGTGAAGCTTTTTGACAGACAGAAAGACGGGTATCGACTTCGGCCCGAGGGCCGCGCGCTTCTGGCATCGCTCAAGCTGATGGATCATGCCTCGGCGAGGATCAGACGAAGCCTGGATTCGACCGCAAAGGGCATTGAGGGCACATTTCGCCTGGCCACGACGGACACGATTGCCTGCCTGCTTCTGCCCGAACATCTGGAAAACCTTCGAAGGGTGCACCCGAACGTCAATATTGAGGTCGCCGTTTCGAACGATCCGATTGACCTGTCGCTGTCAGGTGCCGAGATCCTTGTAAGGCCCGGCCCGGATCTGCCTGCCGAACTGAGCGGGCTCAGAGTCGGGACCGTCGATTTCGGCGTTTTCGGCGCACCGGATTATCTGGCCCGCAACAAGGACCTCGCCATCACGGCACACAAATGGCTCGGCACCGCTCCGGGTTTCGCAAGATCCACGGTCGGTGAATGGCAGCTTTCCAGCGTTGAAAACCGCGTCGAATTTTCCGCGGACAGTTTTCTCATGCTGTCCGCCCTCGCCGAAAGGGGCCTCGGCCTGGCCATGCTGCCCGTCTTTGTCGGTGAAAGAACTGGTCGGCTCGTTGCATTCGGGGACCGTGCCGGCCTGCCGTCAACGGGTCTCTGGGTGGCGACGCACAAGGATTTCCGGCAGCAGCGGGATATCGAGGTGCTGCTTGAGTTCTTTGCAGTTGCCCTGCGCAGCGACATACGGGAAAGCGGGCCGGTCTCTTGAACGCGGGGGAACCTCTCTTTCGCGATCAGCCGAAACGCCGGGCAAGTTCCCGGATATGTGCGGGCCCGACTTCGCAGCAGCCGCCAATGATCGTTGCGCCCGACGCGACCCACCCGCTGACATGATCGGCATAGGCGTCCGGGGTGAGGTCGACGCGCGAGGTCAGTTTCGTTACCGCGCTGCCGGCGGACAGAAATTCCTTGCTGATCCCGGTGAACCCGTTCGCATATCCGCCAGTCGGCAGGTCCGTCTCCGGCAAGGCGCTCAACCCGGCGGCTACCGCTTCCGGTATGGAGCAGTTCAGGAGGACAGCCTGCGGGGAAAGCGCCGCAATTTCATGCACGGCATCTGAAAGGCTTTCTCCAGAGCGCAGTTTGGTGCCGTCGGCATCGTCGACTGTAAGGCCGATCCACACTGGTTTTCCGTGACCAAGAGCGCCGTTGACAGCAGCCCGTGCTTGTTCGATCGAAGCGATCGTTTCGATCAGGTAGGAGTCCACGAAGTCCGACTGAATACGGCAGATTTCCGCGTAAAGCTCGGTGGATTCATCTTCCGGCGGCGCGCCGTCATGGCTATAGGACCAACCGAGCGGACCGACAGATCCGACCACCGAGCCGGACCCGTGTGCATCGCGCGAGCGGCAAGCGATTTCACAGGCCTGTTGCTGCAGCTTTTCGAACTGGTCTTCAATCCCGTTCGGGCGCAGGCGGTCGCGATGGATCGCATAGGTGTTTGCCGTTGCCACATGCGCACCGGCGGCGAAATAGGAATCGTGGATCTCCCCGACCAGGTCCGGTCGCTCCATCATGATCCGCGTCGACCAGAGCCCTGTCGGTTCCAGCCCGCTCAGGCGCACAAGCTCCTGGCCCATGCCGCCGTCGAGAATTGTTATGTTTTGCGTTTCCACCACAGCACCCGGATATCTGTCTGTTCTGTTTACGATCCCGGCACAGCAAGACGGCAGGTTCGCGCGCCGCATCGCCGGTCTCGTGTCCAAGCGTTCGGGGGTTATATCTCGCTACCGGGGCCTGACAAGGCCGGGACGCGACGTTTTCAGGTCGCGATGCGTCCATTGTTCACACGCCCTGTGCTGGGAGTGGATCAAGCATGTCCTCGAAGAACCAGGCGGTCAGTTCGTTCCGGCTGGAAACGCCGGCTTTCCGATAGACGGTGGAGGCCTGCTGCCGGACCGTTTTCTCGCGCGTTTCCCTGAGCCCTGCGATTTCCCGGAACGAAAGACCTTTCAGCATTCCGATCACGACATCCTGCTCACTGGCTGTCAGGTTCCAGGCGTCGAACTGCTTTTGCATGACCGCACGGTATTGTCCGGCAAGCTCAACCGAACGGGAGTCGAGCCGTGCCAGTTGGCCGCGCGCTTTTTCAAGCTGTCCACTCAGGTCCCTGAGCGTTTTTTGCTGGACGTGACGATCGTAGAGAAAGGCGGCCAGGACCAATGCGCTGATCACAAGTCTGGCAAGATCATCCCCCATGGAAGCGAGCGTTTCCCCGCTTCGAAATTCGTTGAACACTTCGACGACGCTTGTGGCAAACACAATGAGAACGAACACGGCAAAAAAGGTTCGCCAATTCCACAGCGGTCCGTTCGTATCCAGCATGAAGTCGTTCCCTGTCTTGCGTGTCTTTGGCACCTTGGCCCCGGTTGAGCCACCTGAATTGACCTTATGTCCCATAACCGGGACGGTCGATCCGGCATTTGTCCGATGGACGCAAACGCACGCGTTTCCCATTCACTTTTACATCGAGTTTTTGCGCGTTGTCTCGCCGCCGTCGGCAGGGAGCGCCTCTTCACCGTATCTGTTGATTTGGAGATCAGAAATGTCGCTCACGTTGTCCCGGCGCCGATTCCTCGCAGGCGGCCTTTCACTCACGGGTGTCTGCCTTGCAGGACCGTCATGGTCGAACACGGCCCGGCCGGCCCTGCCAATACCGCCCCTTGCCGACGGCACCAGCGGCGAGCCAGTGGATCTGACCATTCGCACCGGCCTTTGGTCTTTCAAACCGGGTGTCATGACACCGACACTCGGCATCAATCAGGACTATCTGGGTCCGACCATTCGCACACGGCGGAACACGGAGCTCAACCTCAACTACCACAACACATTAACGGAAGGTGTCTCCGTCCACGGGCACGGTCTCCATGTCCCGGGCAACGTGGACGGAGGGCCGCAGCTGGAAATGCCTCCTGGCGAAAGCTGGCAGCCAACCTTGTCGATCGTGCAGCCGGCAGCGACGTGCTGGTACCATTCACATACCCATGGCAAAACCGGAACGCAGACCTATCGAGGCCTCGCCGGCATGATGATCATCGACGATGATGACGCTGTCTCGAAAGAACTCCCGAACCGCTACGGTCTCGACGATCTTCCGGTGATCATTCAGGACAGAACCTTCGATGCCGCGGGACGGCTGGTCTATTCGCTCGAAGAGGCCGGAGAAGACGGTTGGTTCGGTGATACTGCAGTCATCAACGGTGCGTTGTCGCCGGTTGCCGAAATTCCCGCTGGCAAGATTCGTCTTCGCGTTCTCAACGGCGCGAATGCGCGGTTTTACATCCTGACATTTGCCGACAACCGGACCTTCCACAAGATCGCCAGCGATGGCGGCCTCCTGGAAGCGCCCGTGCCGATGACAACCATGGAAATGTCTCCCGGCGAACGATGCGAAATCATCGTGGACCTGTCCCAAGACACCTCCGCTGAACTGCTGACATTCTTCGAGGACGATATCGACGAGGAAGGTGAGGGTATCGTTTCGGGTCTTGTGGGTCTGGTCACCGGGCCCGGTCAATCAGTCGCTCCCGCATCATTGCTTTTGAAAGTCGACAGAACGCTGGTCGCCCATAACGCGCCCGTTCCGGAGCGGTTGGCTACGATCGAGCGTCCGGATCCGGAAGAAATCAGAAAGACGCGCGAATTCGTTCTGGAGATGGATCACGGTGACGGGGAAAGCGATCATGCGAACCACGCGGGTGGTCATGGCGCCCATGCGGGCCATGGCGCGATGAGCATGACGATCAACGGTGCGGTGATGGACATGAGCGTGATCAACGAACGCGTCGAGCGCGGTGTCTGGGAACGCTGGCGCGTTCGCTCCGATCAGGGGGCACATCCGTTCCATGTGCACGGCTGTTCGTTCCTTGTGGAGCAAATGGAGGGGGCTGCCGTGACCCCGGATCAAGCTGGCTGGAAGGATACGGTGGTGCTGGACGATGATGACTGGTCCGAGTTCGTCGTCCGGTTCGATCACATTGCAGGCGAAGACTTCCCTTACATGTATCACTGCCACATTCTGGAGCATGAAGATCAGGGCATGATGGGGCAGTTCACGGTCACCGACAAAACCGGGTGACCTAGCCCGCCGATTTCCTCTGTTCATCGCGCACCAGCGCCGCGAGGCGATAAAAGCCGTGGGCCATCTTGGTGTAGGGCGTCAGCAGGAAGAAGCTGAGCACCGAACCGAGGTGGATGGCCAGTAGCGCGGGCATGGCTGCCGTGCTGCCGAGCACGTAGAGCGCAAGCCCGGAGAGCGCAACCAGGAACAGGAGCAGGATAAAACCCATCTCCCCGCCCCAGGCGGACGGAGCTCCGAGGGACCGTTCGGCCTTGAGCTTCAGCGAGGCCAGCATGACCGTTCCGATCACCATCAGGATGCCGCCTGGAATGCCCAGAAGTTTCGGCAGCGACCACAGCGGATAAGGTGCAGGCATGTCGAAGACATAGTGGAGGATCGTTCCGGCCGACGTGGAGGCGAAACACAGCAGGAACCCGTACATGACCGCCTGATGCGCGTGACGGCGCGCCTGGCTGAACCGGTCCTCATCCTCGAAATTGCAGCCGTCACCGTGTCCGCCCGCAAGGTTCTTCATCTTCGCGGCAGACCCGAACGCGCCCACGAGCTGGTTGAGCGTGATCGTCTTTCCGCCGGTTTCCTGCCAGTAACGTCTGAGGCTGACGGCGATGCTGGCGAACGGAAACAGGAAGGCCGGAAGGAAGATCGCGACCATGGCGGAGTGGGAAAGAACCGCGTAAAAGCCCTCGCCGCCGGCGGAGCCGAGCGCGCGGAACGCAAGAAACAGCAAGGCAAAGCCGAGGATTGTCGCAAGGCCGATCATCACTCCGCTTTTCTGAAACCGGCGCGCCAGCGGGGCGGGCCAGGCAAAGCTCTCCCAGCTGTCCTGGCGCACTTCGGCAAGCGCCTTCGGCAGGTTGAGGTCAAACTCGTGCGGGGCCGTGTACTGGCAGGCATAGTAGCAGCCGCGGCAATTGTGACAGAGATTGGCAAGCTGCGTCAGGTTGGCGTCGGAAAAGAAACGTTCCTGGTGCAGGGCCGGAAACACCGAGCAGTAGCCCTCGCAATAGCGGCAGGCGTTGCAGATCTCCGCCTGCCGGCGGGCTTCCTGGAGAAGATCAGTTTGCATGATTGGCGGCCTCCCGGCCTGCGATACGTCCGAACACGGTTCCGATGGTCATGCCGAAACCGGCGAGATAGCCTTGTCCCAGGATGGAGCCGGCCATGGTTTCCCCGGCTGCCCAGAGATTCCGGATCGGGCCGCTTGCCGTGCTGCACTGGGCCTTCTCGTCGACCTTCAGGCCGAGATAGGTGAAGGTGACACCCGTCCTCAGGCTGTAGCCGTAAAACGGAGGTTCATCGATGGGGCGCGCCCAGTTGGTCTTTGGAATGTTGATCCCGCTTGTTTTGACACCATCCAGCTCCGTCGGATGAAAACCCGATGTGTCGCCGCAGGCTGCATTGAACGTCTTGACGGTCTCGACCAGCTTGGCTTTCGGCAGTCCCATCTTTTCGGCCAACTCCTCCAGCGTATCCGCCTTGATCGGGGGGAAGACCGACGGCATGAACAGGTCCAGCGACTTGGAATCGATGATGACATAGCCGACCTGGTCCGGCTGGTTGGCAACCAGACGTCCCCAGATGGCATACCGCTTCGGCCAGACGTCTTCGCCCTCGTCGTAGAAGCGGTCCGCCTCCTGGTTGACGACAATCGAAAACGGAACGCAATCGAGACGCGTCACGATACCGCCGTCGAATTTCGGGGCACGGCCGTCGATCGCAACCGCATGGCACTGGGTCGGATCTCCGACCGACTGGACACCTTGATCCAGCAGATCTGCCAGAACGACGCCCCGATTGTAAGGCGTGCCCCGAATGAGGAAGTTTTTCGCCGCCGGACCCCAGGCGCGGGTGAGCCACTCGGTATCCGCCTGAAATCCGCCGGAAGCGACAATGACGGCGCTGGGCTCAAGCTGTTTTGCTTTGCCTTCATGCATGTAGTCGATCCGCACAATCCTGTCGCCATCGAGCTCCAGATGCGTGACGTTGGCCTCGTAGTGAACCGAGACGCCAAGTTTTTCGGCAGTGCGGTAATAGGCGTTGACCAGCGACTTGCCGCCACCCATGAAAAACGCATTGGTGCGGGCCAGCGAAAGCGTGCCGGACAGCGACGGCTGGAAGCGGACACCGTGTTCTTCCATCCAGGGCAGGCATTCCTCGGAGGTGCGGATCGCCAGTCGTGCGAGTGTTTCGTCGGTCTTGCCGTCAGTGACTTTCAAAAGGTCGTCGAAATACTCGTCCTCGCTATAGTCGTCGACCAGCGGGCCAAGAGGGGCGGAATGCATGCACCTGAAGTTTCTGGTGTGTCGTGAGTTTCCACCGCGATAGGCCTTCGGGGCGGTTTCAAGGATAACGACCTTCGCGCCTTTTTCTGCAGCGGTCATGGCCGCGCAAAGGGCGGCGTTGCCACCGCCGATAATGGCGATGTCGTACGGACTGGTCATGATGCATTTCCTCTCGGGTGCGTCTTACCAGCGGCCTTATTATTTTGACAAATGTTGCTTCTTGGATGATTAATGCGCTATGCGCATCAATTTTGATTTCAATGACCTTGAAGCCTTTCTGGCGGTCATGGAAACGGCCTCGTTTCACCACGCCGCCGAACGGGTGAGCCTGTCGCAATCGGCGATCACCCGCAGGATCCAGAAACTGGAAGAAACGCTTGGCTCGGTCCTGTTCGAACGCACCACGCGCGCCGTCAGGCCGACACTTGCTGCCAAGCGCCTGCAGGCACGGGCCGAGGCGATGCTGGACGACGCGCGGGAGACGACGCTGGCCATGCGGGACGAAAGTGTTGCCTTCGCCCACCAGCGCGGTTCGCTGGTGACGATTGCGATGATCCCGACCATGGTCACGCCTCTTTTGGCACCCGTCATCCGCAAACTCCGGCAAGACGGAGCCGTTCCGAGAATACGGCTGCTGGACCGCGCGGCCAATGAAGTCGCCGAGGCGGTTGCGCTGGGAGACGCCGATCTCGGCATCTGTTCGATCGGCTCTCTCGAACCGAATACGGAGTTCGAACCGCTGTTCGAAGACAGCATTGTCCTCACCTTGCGCCGCGATCATGAGTTGGCCGCAGCGGCGACCGTCGCGTGGCCGGATCTTCAGGATGTGCCGCTGATCCTGCCGGCAAGAGGCACTGGCAACCGTCTCCTGATCGACGAGGCGATGGCCAGAAGCAGGCTATCGGCCCAATGGACGTACGAGGTCGGCCGCTCGTCCACAGCAATGGATCTTGTCAGTGAGGGCATCGGCGCCGCACTGCTGCCGCGATCGGCAATGTATTCGGCACAGGGAAAAACGTTGGCGTTCAGAACGCTGGGCGACCCGGACGTTTCACGCCCGGTCGGACTGCTGACACGTGCCGGGGTCACTGGAAACCCGCTCACGGATGCGTTCAAACAGGCTTTTCGGGATCTCGCCGAAAGCCAGTCGGCTGCCTGATACGCCCGTCAGTTGGCTGCGTCGCGCTCTATGATTTCAACCTTGTAGCCCCACAGCCGTTCGACATGTTTCAGCGTGGCCGCCCGGCTGTCCGGATCAAGCGGAACGGAATTGCGCCGGATGGCCTTCAGATGCAGACACCGGTCCCCGAGCAGGTCGGCATCCGCGACCTGGATTTCCGGCTCCAGTGCCGCAAGGTCGTGATCGCGCGCAAGCGCGTCGCGCAAATACCTGTACCCCTGCTCGTTGTGAATGCCGGTCACCGTGCAATAGCGTGAGGACGATTCGTCGGAGAGCGCGAACATCCGGAAACGCCGGATGACCGCAGGAGAAAGAAACTGCTGGATGAAGCTCTCGTCGCGATAGTTGGCCCATGCGTGCCTCAAGACGCTGCGCCAGTCTCCGCTCCCCGCGAGATCGGGGAACCACTCCCGGTCTTCTTCGGTCGGGTCCTCGCAGATACGCCGGATATCGTCCATCATGGCGAAACCGAGCGCATAGGGGTTGATCCCGGAAAACCGCGGATCATCGAAGTCCGGTTGGGTCAGCACGTTGGTATGGCTGTGAAGGATTTCCAGGATTGCGCCGTCGCTGATGCGGCCCTGCTCGTGCAGCTTGTTCAATATGTAGTAATGCACAAAGGAGGCACAGCCTTCATTCATCACCTTCGTCTGCTTCTGCGGGTAGAAATACTGCCCGATATTGCGGACGATCCGCAGGATCTCACGCTGCCAGGTGGTCAGCACGGGGCTGTAGTGTTCCAGGAAGTAAAGCAGGTTTTCTTCCGGAAGATGCATGTCGCGTTTGCGGTCGAGAAGGTCCTTGTCCGTGGACGCCTGGCCGGGCGGTGCATTCAGGATCGTGTTCCAGAGATAATGAACATTCTGTTCGGCGGCGGCAATCCGTTCCCGGCGCTGCTCTTCGGCTTCGCGCAGCGATGGCTGCCGTGGACGGCGATGCCGGAACACGCCGTGCGGCATGAGGGAATGTGCCGCGTCGAGCGTTGCCTCAACCTCGCCGAGGCCGTGCTTTTCCTCACACGAGGCAATGAATTTGCGGGCATATTCGAGATAGTCGAGAATGCCGTCGGCATCCGTCCACTGCCGGAACAGGTGGTTGGACTTGAAGAAGTGATTGTGCCCGAACGCGGCATGAGCCATTACCAGCGCCTGCAAGGGCATCGTGTTCTCTTCCAGGCAATAGCTGATGCACGGGTTGGAATTGATCACGATCTCGTAGGCAAGCCCGCGCGCGCCTTTCCGGTACAGGCGCTCATGGCCAAGAAAGTGCTTTCCGAATGACCAGTGATGATACATCAGCGGCATGCCGATCGAAGAATAGGCGTCCAGCATCTGCTCGGACGAAATGATCTCGATCTGGTTCGGATAAAAGTCCAGCCCAAGATCGTCGCGCGCGACTTCTTCGATGGCATCCAGGGTGCGCCGCAGCGTATCGAAGTCCCAGTCGGCGTGGTCGAACAGCAGGCGGGATTTTGCTTTGGACGCGCGTTTAGCCATGGCCCTGCCTTGCAGGCTCGCGCGCGAAGAGTTCGCGGAAGACGGGGTAGATATCGGCCGCGGTTGCGACCCGTTTTCGTGCGAAATTCGGCCAGGCCTCAGCTACGCGGCCATAGGACTCCCAAAGCTCCATGCCGGTTGCCTCGCTGTTGATCAGCTGGGCTTCGTCCTCACCGACGATCTCGACATAGGCGAAATACTGGCAGACCTGCATGAGGTCGTCACCGAGAAGCGTGGCGCAGCGCTGCGAATCGCCACTGAAGTTCTCCCCGTCCGAGGCCTGTGCTGCATAGATGTTCCACTCCGACGGCGGATACCTGTCCCGGATGATGTCTTTCATGACGACGAGCGCCGTGCTCACAACGGTCCCGCCGGTCTGCGGCGAATAGAAGAAGGTATCCTCATCGACCTCGGATGCGTCATGCGTATGCCGAATGAACACGATGTCCGTTTTCTCGTAGCGGCGGTCGAGGAACAGGTGCAACAGCATGAAGAACCGCTTCGCCAGATCCTTTTCACGCTCGCCCATGGAAGCCGACACGTCCATGAGGCAGAACATGACGGCATTGGCATTCGGTTCCGGCTGCTGGACGAAGTGATTGTAGCGCACGTCCAGCGGATCGATATAGGCGATGACCTTTCGCCGCCTGGCCAGGATCGCATAGGCCGCGCGCAGGTCAGCAAGCTCCTTGCGTTGCGCGGGCGTTGGTGAAGCGACCTGTTCCAGCCGGAGGATTTCTTTCAGGAGTGCCTGGGCCTCCTTGTCCGTCGGTCGTTTCAGCCCGATTCTGCGGCCAAGTGCATTGCGCATTGTGCGGGCGATGTTGATGTTGGCGGGTGCGCCGGACGTGGAGTATCCGGCCCGATGCGGATGCGTTCTGGTGATTTCCTTCAGGCTCTGCTTGACCAGGTCAGGCAGTTCAAGGTCCTCGAAGAAGAAGTCGAGGAACTCCTCCCGTGAAAGCGCAAAAAGGAAATCATCTTCGCCGTCTCCGGCAGGTGCCCCCTGGCGGCCGGCGCCCGAACCGCCGCCGCGCGGCGGTTTTTCGATCCGGTCACCGGTCTGGAAGCTCTTGTTGCCCGTAAACACCCGCTCCCGCCGCCCGCCTTCAGACGCCTTGCGGAACGAGGGTTCGCTGACGCCGTCGGTTGGAACGCTTACGTCCTTGGCCCGGCCGACATCCGCCACACCCCGTTCGCGCACGGCATCCTCGACCGCCTTCTTGATCTGGGTGCGGACCCGTTTCAGGAAGCGGCGCCTGTTGCTCAGGCTCTTGTCTTTCGGGTTCAGTCTGCGGTCGATGAAATGCGCCATCTGTCAATCCGCCTCCGGCGTTACCCGGCCTTGTTGACGCGCATGTACCACTCGACCAGCCGCCTGACCTGCCGTTTGGTATAACCGTGACCGGTCATGCGTTCGACAAACTCGTGATGCTTTTCGTCGGTCTTCTTGTCCCGCTTGGCACCGAAACTGATGACCGGTAGCAGCTCTTCCACCTTTCCGAACATGCGCTTCTCGATCACCTGGCGCAGTTTCTCGTAGCGCCGCCAGTCCGGGTTCTGTCCCTGGTTTTCCGCGCGGGCGCGCAGGACGAACTTCACCACCTCATTGCGGAAGTCCCGCGAGTTGGCGACACCCGCCGGCTGTTCGATCTTCTCCAGTTCCTTTTCCAGAACGTCTCGGTCGAATATCTGGCCAGTGTCGGGATCCTTGTAGTCCTGTTCCTCGATCCAGGCATCGGCATAGGCAATGTAGCGGTCGAACAGGTTCTGGCCGTAGTCGGTATAGGACTCCAGATAGGCCTTCTGGATCTCGTTGCCGATGAACTCCGCATAATGCGGCGCCAGTTCCGTCTTGAGGAAGTCGAGATACCGGCTTTCGGTTTCAGGATCGAACTGCTCCCGCCTGATCGCCTGTTCAAGAACGTACATCAGATGGACCGGATCGGCGGAAATCTCTTCCGTGTCGTGGTTGAAGGTTTCCGACAGAACCTTGAACGCGAAGCGGGTCGAAATGCCGTTCATGCCCTCGTCGACACCGGCGGCATCCCGATATTCCTGAAGCGATTTCGCCTTCGGATCGGAATCCTTCAGCATTTCCCCGTCATAGACGCGAAGCTTGGAGTAAAGCGTCGAATTCTCGTGTTCGTGCAACCGTGTCAGCACGCTGAAACGGGCCAGAAGCGGGAGCGTTTCCGGGGCGCAGGACGCCTCGGCCAGCGCGCTCTGGCTCAGCAGCTTGCCGTAGATGTCGGCCTCTGCAGTCGCACGCAGGCAATAGGGCACCTTCACAACGCTGATGCGGTCGAGAAACGCCTCGTTGTTCTTGTTGTTCTTGAACTGGCTCCATTCGGATTCGTTGGAGTGCGCCAGAATCAGACCCTGGAAGGGCAGGGCGCCTATATTCTCCGTTCCGACGTAGGACCCTTCCTGAGTTGCGGTCAGCAGAGGGTGCAGCACCTTGATCGGCGCCTTGAACATCTCAACGAATTCCATCATGCCCTGCGTGGTGCGGTTGAGCGCACCCGAATAGCTGTAGGCGTCAGGGTCGTTTTGGCTGAATTCCTCCAGCTTCCGTATGTCGAGCTTGCCGACGAGCGCGGAGACATCCTGGTTGTTCTCATCGCCCGGTTCCGTCTTGGTGACGCCGATCTGGCGCAGGCGCGACGGGTAAAGCTTGACGATGCTGAATTTCGAAATGTCACCGTCGAACTCGTCGAGGCGTTTTGTTGCCCAGGGAGAAATCAGTCCGCTGAGCAGGCGTCGGGGAATGTTGTACTTGTCTTCCAGAAGGTCGCCGACACGATTGGCGCTGAACAGGCCGAGCGGGGACTCGTAGACCGGGCTGATCTGCTCACCGGCCTTGAGCACGTAGATGGGCTCCTGCTCCATCAGTCTCTTCAGGATTTCAGCGATGCTGGATTTGCCGCCGCCGACCGGGCCAAGCAGGTAGAGGATCTGCTTGCGCTCCTCCAGTCCCTGGCTGGCATGACGGAAAAAGCCGACGATGCGCTCGATCGTCGCTTCCATTCCGTAGAGAGTCTTGAAGGGGGCGTAGCGTTTGATCGTCCGGTTCATGAAAATCCGACCGAGCCGCTGGTCCTGGCTCGTGTCGATGATCTCGGGCTCTCCGATCGCGGCCATCATGCGCTCGGCTGACGTCGCGCGCATCAAGGGGTCGTCTCTGCATCCAAGCAGGTAATCCTGGATTGTGATTTCTTCCAGGTGTCTATTTCTGTAGTCCTCGGCGAACCGTGTGTAGATCTCCATGTTCCACTTCCAGCTAGGCGCTCCCAGAGTACCTGCCCCCTATAAATTAGATGGGGCTTTCACCTTTGCTGGCAACTTAAACTTTAGACTTTCGCAAATATTTCGTACTCAAAAAAAATTGCGGGCAATTTTTGCGAAATTGCCTTCATTCCGGCGTAAAGATCTGGTTCGCATGCGGGGAAGACTTCAAAAACGGCAGTGTTCGCCTCATTTTTCTCCAAGACGTCTGAAAAATAGGCGGCATCTTTTCATTTTTTGCAAGAATTGCTGACCGGTTTAGCGATAAAGCTTGCGCTGAACTTGACCCGCATTGCGTGTCCCGACCTGAATATCATGTGCCGGGCCTGTGAAAACCGCTCAGGTGCGACAGCAGGAGAGCCACGTTTTTCACCTTGAATTTCTTCAGGAGCCGCGCCCGTACATCCTCGATCGTGCGGGGCGAAAGACCGAGTGTTCTCGCCATTTCCTTGCTCGTCAGTCCTCTGGACAAGAGCAGGAGAATGTCTCGTTCACGTGGTGTTAGTTTCGGACCTGATGTGCTGTCGTCAATAAGGGCAAATGACAGAACTGTCCTCGCAAGGGGCCGGTTCGGCGTCAGCGTTCTTGCGCGGAACCTGCACCAGATTCTTGAGCCGTCGGATCTCCGCATGAGGCGCTCGTCGGTATAGGGAAGCGACTGGCTCAGGGGTTTCAATCCGATGTCGCGAATCTGGTGGAATTCCTCGTCCGAGCCATAGAGCAGGCGGAAGCTCTGGCCGATCAGATCCTGTTTCTCGTAACCGAACATGTCCGCGAAGCTCGAATTACAGGTTCGGATGATCCGATGCTCGGTCAACGCGATGCCCATGGGCGCGAAATCGAACGCCAGCGTTTCATATTCGTCCATGCGTCACCGTGATCCTACGGTATTGGCACCGTAGAGGGAGCATACCATACTGCTTGGTAATTCTGCCATCCCGGAGCGCGGTGCGAAGTGATGTGTGATCAGCTGATTCGTGTAGCGGTCCGACGACGCGCTCAATGTGCCGCGCTGACGAGGGATCTCCTGCTTTCCGGCCCTTGATGCGTCGAAAAGCGAAAGTTGCATCGATTTTTGGGCCGGGAATTCTGGATTTGGCGCACAAACCGGATGAATATGTTGGCGTGGAAGATATGCTCGATTGTGCGAAGGTCATGGGCCGGTCACTGATCGAACTGTTGGCAAAGCCGTAACGCCGCGGCATCGACAGATGGGGAGAACAATGCGTTTGAAACTGTTTGGAAACGGGCTGATCAGCGCCCTTGCACTAGCCGCAAGCATCGGCATCGCCGAAGCCAAAACCGACATTATCGTCGCGATGCAGCTCGAACCGCCGCATCTGGACCCGACCAGCGCCGCCGCCGGCGCCATCGATTCCGTGCTTTATTCCAATGTGTTCGAAGGGCTGACCCGCTTTGGCCCGGACGGGTCCGTCAATCCGGGCCTGGCAAAAAGCTGGACGATTTCCGAAGACGGCAAGACCTATACTTTCAAGCTGAACGAGGGTGTGAAGTTCCACGACGGCACGGACATGACCGCCGAAGACGTGAAGTTCAGCCTTGACCGCGCGCGCGCCGACGACAGCGCGAACGCCCAGAAAGCACTTTTTGCCGGTATCGATACGGTCGAGGCCGTCGATCCGCTGACCGTCAAGGTCAC
>JGI12316J15310_10000040_pt15 | contig 19314 bp, 14 predicted proteins | sample MarCyaLeptolynsp_FD_15310 | JGI IMG/M metagenome (IMG submission 15310)
GATTTGAGATTGCCATAAATGAGTTTGCTAAATGTAGTTATTTTGTAAAAGAAGATAAAAATGGATTTCCGAACTGAACTTACTCCAAACAAAGCTGATTTTGAAATTGATCACTCCGATTCAATTTTATTGATGGGTTCATGCTTTGCTAACAATATTGGACAAAAACTGAATGATTATCATTTTGACACATTGATCAATCCATTAGGTATTGCCTATAATCCAATTTCGTTGTTTCAATTGTTAACTATAGAAGACAAAGAATTGGAGAACCTAGATATCCAATTTGATGGTGAGCAATATTATTCCTATCAGCTTCATTCCAAATTCAACAATCGTTCTAACAAATCATTCAGAAATGAAATATTGGAAGCCAAAAGACAACTACATGGTCAATTGGCTAAAACCAATTACATCTTTATAAGTCTAGGAACCGCTTGGGTTCATCAACTATTATCAGACGACAGTATTGTAAACAATTGCCAAAAACAAGCGGCAAATCTTTTTCGCAAAAGTTTATTATCCGTTGAATCTATTGTTGACAATACGTTAAAGGGGATTGACACTATGAATGAAAGATTCAAAAAGAAATTTCATTTCATTTTTACCATAAGTCCTATTAGGCATTTAAAAGATGGATTTAAAGAAAACCAACTAAGCAAATCCACGCTTCATCTTGCTGTTGATGAAATATGCAAATCAAATTTCAATACTTCCTATTTTCCATCCTATGAAATTATGCTAGACGATTTAAGAGATTATCGCTTTTATGATGTTGACCTATTACATCCTAATCAAACAGCGATTGAATTTATTTGGCAATTCTTTTCTGCGACCTACTTTTCTGAATCAACTCAGTCAATCAACCAGAAAGTAATTAAGCTAAAACAATCTCTAAAACACAAGGCTTTTAACCCAGAGTCTCAAAAACATCAAAAATTTCTCAATAAGCTTCTTGGAGATATTGAAGAATTAACTAATAAATATAAGCTTGATTTCAGTGAGGAAATCGCAACTATAAAGGCTCAATTGCAATGATTAGATTTGCAATTAAATCTAGCTAAAATTTTGAACGAATATCCATCCAAACTACTTAGCGAGGCTGTTGATCAATTGGCTTCATTACCTGGAATTGGCAGGCGAACTGCTTTAAGATTAGCGCTATTCTTACTCAAACAAGACTCGGATAAAGTTCAGCGATTTGGCAAAGCTTTTATTCATCTCAAAGAAGGTATTCAATACTGTGAAAGTTGCTTCAATATTTCGGATGATAAAATATGTGATATCTGTTCAAATAGTTCTAGAGAAAATGGAATTATTTGTGTTGTTGAAGATGTTAGAGATGTTATGGCCATTGAAAGTACTGCACAATTTAAAGGGAAATATCATGTTCTTGGAGGTATTATTTCTCCAATGGATGGAATTGGTCCAGATGAGATTAGAGTAGATGAATTGATTGACAGATTAGAAAATAATAACATTAAAGAGGTTATTATGGCCTTAAGCACAACAATGGAGGGCGATACAACCAACTTTTATATTTACAAAAGACTTAAGTCATTCAATATCAAAGTAACAACTATTGCTAGAGGAGTATCCATTGGAGATGAATTAGAATATACCGATGAACAGACTTTGGGTAGATCTTTAACCAATAGAGTACCCTATGAGAATACATTAGCTCAATAATCCAAGAATTAAATGAAGCTAAGTGTTATTATCGTCAACTATAATGTCAGGTATTTTTTAGAAAACTGCCTCAACTCTGTATTTAAAGCTTCTAAGGAAATCGACATTGAGGTTATTGTTGTAGACAACAATTCTGTAGACAGTTCGATTAGAATGATCGAGGAAAAATTTCCAGAGGTACAACTTATCATTAATCAAGAAAATGTAGGCTTCTCAAAAGCCAATAATCAAGCATTAAAAATTGCTAAAGGCAATTATGTGCTTTTATTAAATCCAGATACAGTTGTTGAAGAAAACACTTTTTCAAAATGCATAGATTATTTTGAGAATCATCCAAATGTTGGAGGGATAGGTGTAAAGATGTTCGATGGCAAAGGAGTTTTCTTACCGGAATCCAAACGTGGATTACCTACCCCAAAAGTGGCTTTTTATAAAATTTCTGGATTATCTTCTATTTTCCCTAAATCAAAAATATTTGGACGATATCATTTGGGTTACCTTCCCAATGATGAAAGCCATGAGGTAGAAATACTTAGTGGAGCCTTTATGATGATTCGTCGTAAAGCATTAAATGAAATTGGCTACCTAGATGAAGAATTCTTTATGTATGGGGAAGATATCGATTTATCCTATAGAATTATTAAAGCAGGGTATAAAAATGTGTATTTATCAGACACATCCATAATTCACTATAAAGGAGAGAGTACCAAAAAAAGCAGCATTAATTATGTGTTTGTTTTTTACCGAGCAATGGCCATATTCGCCAAAAAACATTTCTCTGAAAAGAATGCACAATTATTTTCGATTTTAATCAACATAGCCATTTTTCTCAGGGCTTCAATTGCAGTAATAAATAGAACCATTAGGCAATTTGTACTTCCAATTATAGATGCTATTGTTCTCTTTTTTACCTTCTATTTTATCAAACATTATTATGAACAAAACATAAAATTCCCAGAAGGTGGAGCATATCCAGAAGAGGTTGAAACATATGGTATTCCCATAATGACATTAATCTTTGTTTTCACTTTCTTCATCAATGGAGCTTATTCTATTCCGACAAAAGCTTCCAAAATATTTAGAGCTCTTTTTGCCGGATCATTGCTTTTAATAATTGTGTACTCTCTATTGGATGAAGGGTACAGGTTTTCTAGGGCCATAATTCTCTTTTCATCAGTCTGGTCATTTATAAGCATCCCGGCTACTAGATGGATTTTGCATCTTTTCAATTTTAGACCATTCCAAAAGAAAGAAGATCAAAGAATTGTCTTGGTTGGCCATAAAGCCGAAATTGAAAGGATTAAATCTTTTTTAAAGAAAACCGTTATAGAGCCAAAATTAATTTTGGCTATAAGTTCTAATGAAAACTCAGAACATCCAGAATACTTCGACGGCAAACTTTACCAATTGAAAGATATTATTGAAATCTATCAAATCAATGAGGTTGTGTTTTGCGCCAAGGATATATCTTCAACAGATATTATCAAGCAAATGGCATTGTTGTCGAAAAAGGAATTAGACTTTAAAATTGCACCTTCGGAGAGTTTATACATTATTGGAAGCAATTCCATAGAACATTCCGGTGAGTTTTATTTGATTGAAACAAATGCATTACTGAGTAGAACCAATCTTAGAAAAAAAAGAATGTTAGACCTATTTGTTGCCATAATACTGCTTATTGCTAGCCCAGTATTAATGTGGTTTAGTGGTTCCGTTAAGTATTTCTTTATTCATATTTTTCAATGCCTTTTAAACAAAAGGTCTTTTGTAGGCATTAGTCAAATAGACGCCTTTGCTCATGCTCAGTTAAATCTTAATAAAGGCATATTTTCTCCTGTAGATTTATTTGATAAATCTGAATTAACAGAAGATCAAATCGAACAAATTAATTTAGAGTACAGTAGAAATTATCACATCTTCAAGGATTTGGAAATTATTTTAAAAAACATTCATCATTTAGGCAGAAATTCATCCAATTAGCTTATCTGAAATTAGCCAAGCATAGAATTACAGATAAGCTGTTTATGTGCCTTATGCAGTATGAATTTTCTTAATTTTGCAATTCATTTCAAATGTAAAGTGCAATGGCTGAGATCGAGTTAATTATGCCTAAAATGGGCGAGAGTGTTGCGGAAGCTACGATAACCAAATGGCTAAAATCTGAAGGAGATCAAGTAGAAGCTGAAGAGGCTGTAATTGAAATAGCAACGGACAAAGTAGACTCGGAAATCCCATCCCCTGAAGATGGTGTAATTAAAAAGTTATTGTTCAATGAAGAAGACGTTGTCCAAGTTGGACAAGCGATTGCCATTATAGAAGTAGAAGGTGCATCATCTAATGGACAGCCAAGCGTACAAGTTGAAGAAACCAAACCAGAGAAAGAAGAAGTTGCTGCTGTTGAATCTAAACCAACATCTAATGGGGCTGCTTCAGCAGATTCTCAAGATGTATCGAAAAGTACTCCCTCAGGTAAATTCTTATCTCCCTTGGTAAGAAACATTGCAAAATCTGAAGGAATTTCCATGCAAGAAATTGATAAAATCCAAGGAAGTGGACTCAATGAAAGAGTCACAAAAGATGATTTGATCAATTACATTCAAAACGACAGGCAAACATCGGTTATTCAAAGTACCCCTGCACCATCAACTAGTTCACCAAAAGAAGCATCTGCTCCAGTTGCTCAAGATAAAGTTCATTTGATGGACAATGGAGATGAGATCATTCAAATGGATAGAATGCGTAAGATGATCTCTGAGCATATGACCATGTCCAAAAGCACCTCAGCACATGTTACCTCTTTTGTAGAAGCAGATGTGACCAATATGGTATTTTGGAGAAATAAAATCAAAGATGAGTTTTTGAAAAGAGAAGGGGAGAAAATCACTTTTACTCCATTAATTATTGAGGCAGTTGCTAAGGCTATTCGAGAAATGCCAATGATTAATGTTTCTGTTGATGGAGATAAGATCATTAAAAAGAAAAACATCAACATGGGTATGGCTACTGCCCTCCCATCTGGAAATTTAATTGTTCCCGTCATTAAAAATGCGGATGAAAAGAACCTAATAGGCTTATCCAAAAGTGTAAATGATCTTGCAAATCGTGCAAGAGGAAATAAATTGAGTCCAGATGAGATCCAAGGTGGCACATTTACGGTTACCAATGTGGGAACATTTGGCAATGTAATGGGTACGCCAATAATTAATCAACCTCAAGTTGCCATATTAGCAGTAGGAGCAATTAGAAAGAAGCCTGCCGTTATCGAAGGTCCATTGGGTGACACCATTGGCATCAGGCATATGATGTTTTTATCCCTCTCTTATGACCACCGAGTTGTGGATGGATCATTGGGTGGAAGTTTTGTTCAAAGAGTTGCCAATATTCTTGAGAATTTCGATATAAATCGTGAAATTTAATCGACTAACAGTCGATTGTTAGATATAAATCCATTGATTACATGTTTAATTGATGGAATAAAATATATTTGTATTTAACTCATTTCAGAAAAATTCTTTGAATAGATGAAACAACTATTATTCCGTTTTACCTGTGTTCTATTTGTATTTTTCTCCTTTGATCTTATCGCTCAGACTACTGATAAAGAAAAGTTTGAAGAGGCATTATACTTAATTGATGAAAATCGCTTTGCGGCTGCTAGACCTTTCCTGGAAGAGGTTTATCAGAATGATAAAGACAATGCTAATATCAATTATAATTTAGGTCTTTCCATACTCAAGTCATTCAACGAAAAAGAAAAAGTGAATGCGCTTCCATATTTGGAGAGAGCGGTAACCAATGTGAGTCCAAATTACACTCTGTTTGACCCGAAAGAAGATAGATCGCCAATTGATGCTTGGTTTTATTTGGGTATAGCCCAACACAATGACTATCAATTTGATCAAGCTTCAGAAAGCTTCAATAAATTTAAAACCTACATTACAGATAAGCATGAACTATGGGATGATATCAATAAGAACCTGAAGATGACAAATTATGCCAAACAGGCAATTATGAATCCCGTAAATATCAAATCAACTAATCTTGGGGATAAATTAAATGGGTACTATTCCGATTTCAGTCCGGTAGTTAGAATTGATGAAAGTGCCATTTATTTTACCTCTAGAAGATTAAGAGAAGACAGCTCCAATTTCGAAATATATGACCCTTACGACGGAATGTTATATGAAGATTTATATGTTTCCTTTAGAGAAGAAGACAGCAGCTGGAGCAAGGCATACCCTTTGAACATCAACACTGACGATCACGAAGCGACGATCAACATTTCGGTCGATGGACAGACCTTATATATTTATAAGGACATAAAAGGTAATGGTGAATTATTTAAAAGTGAACTATTGGATGATTCTGCCGGATTCGAAACTTGGTCTGAACCTGAAAAATTAGGCTCTGATATCAATTCAAAAGCTTATGAAACTCATGTTACTGTCACACCTGATGGTAAGCGTTTGTATTTTGTAAGCGATCGAGAAGGTGGATATGGTGGCAAGGACATTTATTATTGTAACCTTTTGCCTACGGGTGCTTGGGCATTGTCTCAAAATGCAGGCCCAATATTGAATACTGAATTTAATGAAGATGGGGTTTTCATGCATCCTGATGGCAAGACCTTATATTTTAGTTCTGACGGTCATAATAGTATGGGTGGTTATGACATAATGTACAGTGTAAATACAGACTCTGGATGGACAAGACCAACTAACATTGGATATCCAATTAATTCAGTGGATGATGACGTCTTCTTTGTAACTACACCAGATGGCAAGAGAGCTTATTATTCTTCTTTTAAAGAAGAAGGTTATGGCGAAAAAGATATTTACTTGATAGAATTGATCGATGCGGAAGAGATAGCGCTGACACTATATAGAGGTGAATTTACTTTTGTTGATCGCTATGTACCACCATCTGGCGCTCAAGTTACTATCATTGATAATTATACCGGAGAACAAATAGGAGTTTATGTTCCTCGTCAAAGAGATGGACAATTTTCAGCCATATTAGAACCTAATCGTAGCTACCATTTTATTTATGAAGCAGATAGCTATGAAACTTATGAAGAAGACATATATGTTCCGGCTGGTGCCTCCTATCAAGAAATTTATAAAGACATTAAATTAAAACCTGTTCGTGTTGGAAGAGGCATGAGCAAAATCACTCCGGCACCGCTTGCCGAAGCTGATATTAAAGGTGGCCTAATTAAAGAAGGAAAACCTCTTGCAGGCATGAAGATAGTATTGTTGGATGAACAAGAATCCTTGTTACAGGAGACAATCTCTGATAATATTGGTGAATTTCAGTTTGCAAAATTAGATCCTTCTCAAACCTATCTTATTCGTGTTATAGCGGAAGACAATAATCCACTAATGGGCTATGATGTAGAGGTTGTAAATGATGTAGGAGAAACTTTGGTGTTTGAAGAATTAGATGACACTACCTATATATTTGTTCCATCTACTTATCCATATGAGTTTTACGGCATATCGGCTAAATCTATTGCTGGTAAAGTGAAGAAAGCTGGTGATCCTTTGGCGGGATTAAATGTGATACTTGAGGACGAAAAGGCAGAAGTAATACAAGAAGAAGTAACTGATGAATATGGAGAATTTAATTTCCAAAAACTAGATTTAGACAAAGAGTACCGCATCGTATTTGAAGGTGATTTCCCTGAAGATCCAGACATAATTATCACCAATGATCTTGGACAACAGATGCAATTTGTAAAAGAAAAAGAGGGAGTTTACAAATATGTACCACCAGTTGAAGAAACACCAACACAAATTACTGGTGTAGCTAAAAAAGCTGGAGACCCATTGGCTGGATTAAATGTAAGACTAGAGGATAAACAAGAGAATATTCTACAGCAAGAAGAGACCGATGAAGTTGGTGAATTCAATTTCCAAAAATTGAATTTAGATAGTGAATATAGGATTGTTTTTGAAGGAGATTACCCAGATGATGGTGAGATCATTTTATTGAATGAATTTGGTCAGGAATTAAACTTCATGAAGGAAGAAGAAGGTGTATATGTTTATAAACCAGGACCAAAGGTTAAACTGAATGATATTGCTGGAGCTGTTACAGCCAATGATCAACCAGTTAAAAATCTAAAGGTCATGCTTTATGACAAGGATGATGATTTATTAAATACTGCTTCTACGGATAGCGTAGGTAAATTCAATTTTATGCAATTGAATTTAGAGGAACCTTATACGATTAGGTTTGAAGGAGATTTCCCTGATGATGTTAGATTGGTAGTATCTAATGACGACTTTGAATTGTTGCTCTTTAGAAAAATTGGCGAAGGAGTTTATAAATACGATCCTGCATTTAATGTGAAATTGGTCAATGTTGAGGAACAAGTATTGAGAGAAGAAACAACAGATAAGGTATCCGAATTTAATTATGAGAAACTTAACATTGACGAAACCTATAGAATTATTTACGAAGGAGATTTTCCAGATGATGATGAAATAATCCTAACCAACGAATTTGGTCAAGAACTGAGTTTCATTAAAGAATCTGAAGGTGTTTACGTTTATATCCCAAAACCGCAAGTAAAACTTAGCAATATAGCAGGTGCGGTTACTGCCAATGACCAACCGGTTGTAAACTTGAAAGTAAGATTGTTTGACAAAGATGATAAGCTATTGAATACTGCTTCAACGGACAGTGTTGGTAAGTTTAATTTCATGCAACTTAACTTAAAGGAGCCATATACAATTCGATTTGAAGGTGATTTCCCAGAAGATATAAATCTGGTTGTATCCAATGAAGATTTTGATTTATTGCTTTTCAGAAAAATTGGCACCGGAGTTTATAGATACGATCCATTGTTTAATGTGAAGTTGGTAGATAAGAATGAAGATATACTAAGGGAAGAAACTACAGATAAAGTATCTGAATTCAATTATGAGAAATTGAGATTGGATGAAACATACAAGATAGTATTTGAAGGCGATTTCCCAGATGATGATGAAATTATCATTACCAATGCCAAAGGAGAAGACTTGGTATTTAACAAGATTGGTGAAGGAGTGTATCGTTATATTCCAATATTCGATTTCGACATGAAATCATATACTTTAGATGTAAGGGATGCAGAAGATTTCAAAGAAACTTATCCTAGACCAGATGAACTTTCTGGAGTAATTGCTTATTTCCAAAAGTATTTCATATACAATGCGAAAGACATTAATGAATCAAATGCAGAATTTGTAGACTTTGTCACCAATATTGCCAAATTGGTTGAGTTAAGAGGTTATGCCGACATCATTATTACCTCAAGTGCTTCTAAGGTTCCTACAAGAACTTGGAAAACCAATTCAATTCTTACAAAAAGAAGGGCTTACGATACCAAGAGATTGTTGGAAAAAGTATTTAAGCAAAAGGGCTTAAAAGAAGAACAATATAATTTCGTGGATATCAATACTCTTATTACTGGTCCTGAATATAAGAATGACTTCTTGGAAAACAAGTCTACTTATGAGAAATACCAGTATGTAAGGATATTTGTGAAGTAGAATTTTCTGGATGAATATTGTTTTAAATAAACCCATAGTCTTTTTTGATCTCGAGACAACAGGGGTCAATGTAGCTTCTGATCGTATAGTTGAAATCTCAATTCTAAAATTGCATCCTGATGGTAAAAAGGAGGTGAAAACAAGAAGAATTAATCCAGGGATTCCTATCCCAAAAGAAGCTTCTGCAGTTCATGGAATTTACGATGAAGACATTAAAGAGGAACCAAGTTTCAAATCTCTCGCGAAAAGTTTAGCTCAATTTATTGGCAATAGTGATTTGGCTGGATACAATTCTAATAAGTTCGATGTACCATTGTTAGTAGAGGAATTTCTAAGGGTTGGAGTTGATTTTAGCATGGATAACCGCAAATTGGTTGATGTGCAGAACATATTTCATAAAATGGAGCAAAGGACTCTAGAAGCGGCGTATAAATTCTATTGCGACAAAAAATTAGAAGATGCACATAGTGCTGAAGCAGATAATTTAGCAACTTTTGAAATCTTAGAAGCACAGATAAATCGGTATGAAGAAATAGAGAATGACGTTAATTTTCTTTCCGATTTCTCCAAACGTCAAGACAATGCAGATTTAGTAGGAAGAATAGTTTATGATGAGGATGGTATTGAAGTTTTTAACTTTGGCAAACACAAAGGAAAATCGGTCGTTAATATTTTAGAACGAGAACCATCCTACTATGATTGGATGATGAAAGGAGATTTCCCCTTATATACCAAAAAAGTGCTGACATCCATTAAACTTAGAAAGTTCAATCAACGATAAATGAAGATTATTTGTGTTGGGAGAAACTATGTTCAACATGCTAAAGAGTTGAATAATCCGGTTCCAACTGAACCAGTATTATTTCTAAAGCCAGACACCGCACTTATCCCAAAAAAATTACCCTTCTTTTACCCCTCTTTTTCCCAAAATGTTCATTATGAAACGGAGCTGGTCATTAGGATTAATAGATTGGGAAAAAATATTGAAGAGAAGTTTGCCCATAAATACTATTCTGAAATCAGTTTAGGAATCGATTTGACCGCTAGAGATATTCAAACTAATCTGAAGAAGAAAGGACTACCATGGGAAAAAGCTAAAGCATTTGATAGCTCAGCCCCTTTAGGTAAATGGATACCTAAAAGCAATTATACTGACCTCAATGATATAAATTTCAAATTGCTAATCAATGGCGAGGAACGACAAAATGCAAATACATCAGAAATGATCTTTTCTGTTGATCGGCTTATCGCTTATATTTCGCAGTACTTTACCTTAAAAATTGGCGATATCATTTTTACCGGAAGTCCAGAAGGAGTCGGAAAGCTCAATATTGGTGATCAGCTCGAAGCCTATTTGGAAGAGGAAAAAGTGTTGGACTTAAAAATCAAATAACTATCTCACTACCTTTTCTTGAAATGAAATTCCAAAATTTTCGAGTTCTTGGAGTATTGGCAGGTAAAGTTCCTTATGAATTGGAATATGAATACCCGGTTTTATAAATTCATTATTCAGAACCATCTTAGAAGCAATCCCAAGAGGTAATCCAACGGTTTTAGCCATGGCAGTATTCTGTTGATCATCTCCCTTAACTATCATGGAAGAATGAATCTCTTTTTCTTCCTTTTCAAACTGATAAACAAACTTATGCCACATCACAATCATATCCTTATCCTCCGCTTCTAAGGACCACTTTCTCTCCAAAATCTTTTGCAAAGCCTGTGCTGGAGTTGCATTTTTAATCCCTATAGGAATGTCTTCGAAAATATCTAACCATTTCAATTTCTCGAACAACTCGATTTCATCATGGGCTAAATTCAAATAATGCCTTAATTTAAGTTCAACAGAGTCTGTAGGGTTATATGGAAGAAATAAATTAAAAAATTCCCGGAAGGTCATGTGTTCGCTATCTGGCAAAACAAAAGAATCATCGGTAACACCCAATTGGACAAATGCATCCCAAGCCCTACAAAAACCTGGTCTTCTTAAAGTCCCTCTATACATTGTGCGTATATTCTCCAAACCATATATCTTTCGGTACTTTAATGAATCTCTATTTGCTATTCCCTCAAATTTGCCATACTCATCCACCTCAATTAGCTCTGTTCTTCTAAATAATTTGTGATATGGAATGTATTTATAAGAACCTTCTTGTATAAACTTCACCGTAGCTCCTCGTCCTGCTAAAACCACATTTCTTGGATTCCATGTAAATTTATATCCCCAAGGATTATTATCACTTTCTGGAGCCAATAACCCTCCAGTAAAAGTCTCAAAGTCTAGCACTTCTCCACCTTTTTCAGTGATCTCATCTATTACTTTCTTTGCAGACAAATGATCAATGCCTGGATCTACTCCAATTTCACATATGAAGGTTATGCCAGCCTTAATTATGTCCTTTTCTAATTTTCGTATTTCATCAGAAACATAAGAAGCTGTCATCAAATTCTTCTTAAAGAGAATGCAGTCTTTAGCAATCTCTAAATGAAATCTTGCTGGCAACATAGAAATTACTAAGTCTGCATTTTGAATAAAACCTCTTCGTTTTGATTCATCATCAAATTCGAATGCATTGCACTCTACACAGTCATAATTATGAGACAACTCTTCCAATCCAGTCACATCTCGATCTATAATTGTTAAATTCCAATTAAATTCTTGTGCCTTCTCGACTAAATATTGAATCAAACTCGCAGTTGAACGTCCTGCTCCTATTAGTAAAATCTCCTTCATTAATTATTTTTTGAGAATGGCCTAAATTAATCGAAATGATTCCTTCATTAAAGGAATAGATACAATAATTACATTTGATCGATGGAAAAAAAATTTCTTCTGTGGGGAGGTATTCTTGGAGGCTTAGCAGTTATTTTCGGTGCTTTTGGTGCTCACACTCTTAAGAATCTAATTGATGGGGACTTATTAAACAGTTTTGAAACGGGTGTACGCTACCAATTTTACCATGCGCTTTTGTTATTGGTGCTTGCTCAACAAAAAAAAATTAGGAGCCTTTTATTATTAAGATTGATTGTAGTTGGGATTTTCTTATTCTCCTTTTCCATATACATTCTAGCATTGAGAAACCTTATAGGTATTGAGTCAATTAAATATCTTGGACCTATTACACCATTAGGTGGGACTTTGCTAATTGTATCTTGGGTTATTGTGGTTACAAGAGTTTTAAAAATAAGATCTGATAATTAGATGTGTGGAATTGTAGGAATTTCATCTAAACTTCCCATAACAGATGCTGAATGGGTGCAATTAAAGAACGCTTCAGATCGCTTACAAAAACGTGGACCTGATAATTCTGGATTAAAAAGATTTGAACGGCTTGGTTTAGCTCATCGAAGGTTATCTATTTTAGATACCACAGCCTCCGCAAATCAACCCATGACTGACCTTATAGGCAGATATACTATCATTTTCAATGGAGAGATTTATAACTATAAAAGAATTAGATCAGATTTAGAAAAAGATGGTTACTCATTTTCTACCACTGGAGATACTGAAGTATTAATACATGCATATGATAGGTACGGAACTGCATTTCTAAATAAATTAAATGGATTTTTCGCCTTAGCAATTTATGATCAGGTGGAAGGTTCTTTGTTAATTGCTAGAGATAGGTTTGGCATAAAACCCTTATTAATTTCCATTTCGGAAGATCGAATTGTATTTGCTTCAGAAATGAAAGCCTTATTGGAGTTTGACATAGCTCGTGAAATCGATCATTCCTCTTTATACACCTATTTACAATTAAATTATATCCCGGAGCCTCATTCCATATTTAAGGATGTTAAAAAAGTCGAACCTGGTCACTATTTAATAATTAATGATCAAAATAAAATCCAGAAAATTCCTTTTTATCAATCAAATTATAGTGGAGATATCGACTATCAATCTGTTCCATCCTATGAAGAAGCACAGGAAACCTTTATTTCATTATTAGAAGATTCTGTTCAACAAAGGTTGGTTTCGGACGTTCCTCTAGGCACATTTTTAAGTGGTGGAATTGACTCCTCTTTGATTACTACTTTGGCTTCAAGACATGTTAAAAACCTCAACACATTTTCTATAGGATTTAAAGATAATCCCCATTTTGATGAAACAGAATATGCCTTGTTGGTCGCAAAAAAATGCAAGACCAATCACCATGTATTTTCATTGACTAACGACGATTTATTTCAAAGTTTAGAACATACACTAAACTATATTGACGAACCATTTGCAGATTCTTCTGCCCTAGCGGTCAATGCACTAAGCAACGAAACGGCAAAACATGTTAAAGTAGCACTATCAGGAGATGGAGCAGATGAATTATTTGCAGGTTACAATAAACATAGGGGTGAATTCTATAGCAGACAAAAAGGGATAAAGCGGTTTTTAATAGAGAAAATGAAACCTATCCTGGAATCAATGCCTAAATCTCGAGATAGTAAATTGACCAACCTTTTTAGGAAATTACATAGATTCTCTGAAGGAAGCAGTTTAAGCCAATCTGAGAGGTATTGGTTGTGGGCAAGCCTTATGAACGAAGCAGATGCTGCCAATCTAATGCTTAAAAAAGCGAAACCAGATGTATATCTGAAAAGAAAAAATCAACACCTTTCTATATTGGCAAATAGTACTGACTTTAATGATGTCTTGTTCACAGATGTCAAATTGGTTTTATTGGGTGATATGCTTAGGAAAGTAGATCTCATGTCTATGGCCAATAGCTTAGAAGTAAGAACTCCATTTCTGGATCATCGACTAGTCGATTTTGCATTTACACTGCCATCCCAGTACAAAATAGATAGTAAAATGACCAAAAGAATTGTGCAGGATGCCTCAAAAAATATATTACCTGCAGAATTATATAACAGACCCAAAAAAGGATTCGAAGTACCATTATTGAATTGGTTTAATCGAGAGTTGAAGTCATTAATTTTTGACGATTTACTTTCTGAATCCTTTATCAAAAATCAAAACCTATTCAACCTTTCTTACGTAAATAATCTTAAAGATCAACTGACATCGATAAATCCAAAAGAGGCACAAGGAAATATATGGGCACTCTTGGTGTTCAATTCGTGGTGGAAAAGATATATTGGCTAAATTTATCGACGAAATAGGTTTATTGTAAGATTAAATTAAATGCCCAAGGTCCTTAGAATTATAAATAGGTTCAATTTAGGTGGCCCTACTTTTAATGCAGCTTTGCTAACAAAGTACATGGCTCCTGATTATGAAACTCTGCTTATAGGTGGCAAAGAAGAAGAATCTGAAGAGAGCTCAATGCACATTCTCAATGACTTAAAAGTCAATGGCAAATTTGTAGCAGAACTTCAAAGAGATGTTGGGATAAAAAATGATCGAAGTGCATATAGAAAAATCAAAAAAATAATTACTGACTTTAAACCTGATATAATTCACACCCATGCTTCTAAAGCAGGAGCAATAGGAAGAAGTGCTGGGATTGCTTATGGAAAAGCCAAGATGGTGCATACATTCCATGGGCATGTTTTCCATTCTTATTTCGGTCCCTTAAAAACGAATTTCTATAAGAATATTGAAAGAGCACTAGCGCTAAAAACGGACAAAATTGTAGCCATTAGTCAAAGACAAAAAGTTGAATTAAGTAAAAAATACCGCATTTGTCCAGATGATAAAATTGAGGTAATCCCACTTGGATTTGATTTGAAGAAATTCAGAGATGATCAAGAAGAAAAAAGAAAATCATTCCGTGAACAGTTCAATATCGATGATGATGAGATAGCGATTGGAATAATTGGACGATTGGTCCCAGTTAAAAACCACAGATTGTTTTTAGAATCAATCAAAAAAGTAAAAGATAAATCGAAGAAAAGGGTTCGTGCTTTTATCGTTGGAGATGGTTCTGAAAGAGAAAATCTAAAATCATTTGCAAAATCAATCAATTTAGATTATTTGAATGGAGATTATGTAAATGGCATGAAAGCAAGTGTACATTTTACTTCTTGGATAAAAAATGTTGACTGGGTAAACGCTGGTTTAGACATAGTAGCTTTAAGTTCATTAAATGAAGGAACTCCAGTTAGTTTGATTGAAGCCCAGGCATCCTGCAAACCAATTGTAAGTACAAAAGTAGGTGGTGTTTGCAATATTGTAAAGCACAATGAAACCGCATTATTGGTTGATAATGATCATGAATTTAGTGAAAATCTACTCAAACTTGTTGATGACGAGGCATTGAGAAACGATTTGGGTAGGAATGGATGGGATTTTGTTAATGAACAATTTCATTACTCGCGCCTCGTTAAAGACATGAAAAACCTTTACACTGACCTTCTCGCTTAATTATTGGGCTCTTCCCACTTTTTAAATTAATAGATTTGCAATTCAACAAGAATTAATGATATGATTAAAAGAATATTGGGTTTCGCTGTTATATGTTATTATTTGACGTCATGTAAACCAATTAACCCAAGTATCATGTTCAAAACACCAAAGGATTACGTGTATGATGCTAAGAAAGAAGATTCTTTGGATTATCGAATAGCGCCTAATGATAGGTTAAGCTTTCGTTTGTTTACAAACAATGGAATGAAGCTGGTCAATTTTACCAATGAAAGTAATTTGCAACAGATTCAACCACTTAGTCAAGGTATTGAATATTTAGTGGAATATGACGGAAAAGTTAATTTGCCAACCATTGGCAGGGTACCTATAACAGGAAAGACTATTCGAGAAGCCGAATTTTATTTGGAAGACATTTACGATGACCAAGCTGGATTTGTTGATCCATTTATTATATTAAATGTAACTAATCGACGGGTTACCGTCTTTCCTGGTAATGGTGGTAATGGCATTGTCATAACACTCCAAAATAACAATGTTACCTTGTTAGAAGCCCTGGCGCTTGCGGGTGGTATAAGAGAAGACGGACGGGCAGATAGGGTAAAACTTGTAAGAGGCGATTTAAGTGACCCAGAAGTTTATTTTATTGATTTATCTACCATTGATGGATTACAACAAGCCAACATAGTATTGCAGGCAAATGATATTATATATGTTGAACCAATAGGAATTACTACTCGTCAATTATTATCAGAATTTGCTCCCGTACTTAGCTTTGCCACTAGTTTGATCACTTTATTTATCATTATTGATAGAGTAAACAATTAAGTTAAAGCAACTTGCATAATCAAATAGAAAATAACGAAGTTGAAAACATCAATCGTTATAAAGAGCGATTGAGCAATTTCAATACTGAATTTGACTTAGGGCTATTCATCTATATTTTCAAAAGGAATTTATTATGGGTGATGCTAGCAGTTGGATTGTCTATACTTGCTAGTTTTCTATATATAAGATACTCAGCTCCTACCTACCAATCTACTGCAATTATTCAGATCAAAAAATCGAATAAAGCGGAAGAATTATTAGATGTAAACGGATTTAACGAAGGCAATGATATATCGGCAGAAATTGAATTGTTAGAATCGAGATTAATTGCCACAAAATTGGTAGAGAGTTTACCAATGGAGGTAAGTTATTTTAGCCAAGGACAGTTTCTAGATAATGAGACTTATAAAAGTTCATCCTATGAGGTTGAAATATTGGAGAAAGACAGCACCACATTGTCTACAAAAATTGAATTAAGGATTCAAGATGAATATTCAGGATCAATTCATTGGGGCCAGGATTTAAATAATAGTCAAGATGTCCGATTTAATCGGCTTATTGAACTCCCATTCGCAAAGTTTAAAATTCACATTAAAAACTTTGATCAACTAAAGAGTTCTATGGAGGGGGTAAAACCCTTAAAGCACTATTTTATCCTTAATAATAAAGATCAAATTGTTAATCATGTGATGAATAATTTGGTGGTGACAAACAACAACATAAATGCCAAATCTGTTCAAATCACATATACAAGTAATAATAAACTAAAGGCAAAAGATATAATTGATGTTTGCATTTCTGAATTCAAAAAATATGACATTGAACAAAGATCTCAAAGTAAAAACCAGATAGTCAATTATCTAAACGAACAAATTAACACTGTCTACGAGAGTCAGAAAGAAGCAGAAAAGAAAATCCAGGCCTTTAAGCGAAAAAACAACCTAACCAATATAGGTGAGTTTAGTTCTATTGTTGTAGAAAGACTTAATATGCTTGATGATGCACAAGTCGAACTAGAAGTGCAACAGTCTATTTTGAAAGAGATTAAAGAACAGATAGACCAGGAAGGAAGCAATATAGATATTTATAAATTGTTACCTATTTTGGTAGGAACTGGATATGACGGAAGCATTACAAACCTCATTGAAGGGCTCAACAATCTGCTACTAGAAAAACAGGAAGCTTTATTTTCTACGCGTGAAGGTAATGATCAGATTAATGAAATTGATTATCGAATAGAAAACCAAAAAAAGCTGACTATTAATAGCCTCAATACCTTATTGGACAGATTGGATGACAGGATTGAAACAATTAAAAACAAGGTAACGGAATTAGAAACCGATTACTTCGATGTTCCTGAGCAAGAAACTGAATTGATCCGTTTGAAGAGATCCTATGACATTAATGAAAAGTTTTACACACAATTGTTAGAAACCAGAACGGAGTATGAGATTTCTGAGAAAGGTTATACTTCAGCTATTAATCCAATAAGTCCAGCAAGAATTCCAACTTCTCCTATATCTCCAAACAAAAAAATCATATTCACTTCATTTATATTATCTGGTATACTAATAGGATTGATATTTATAATTATCAAATATTTATTTCATAATCAAATCACCTCTATAAATGAGATTATAAAATATTCTGCTAGCAATGTCAGTGTGTTGGGGATCATTCCAAAATATAAAAAGGATATTCCTGTTTCTCAATTGATTGTGAATAAGAATCCAAAATCACTTATTGCAGAATCGTTCCGATCGATAAGAACCAATCTTCAATTTATTTCTGAGAAAAAAGGTCCGAAAATTATGGCAGTGACCTCGACAGTTTCTGGAGAAGGGAAAACGTTTATTGCAATCAATCTGGGCGGTATTATCGCATACGGTGGAAAGAAGGTAATCCTTTTAGACTTGGACATGCGTAAACCGAAAATCCATAAGGGATTTGATGTTGAAAACACCAAAGGAATGAGCACACTGCTTATAGGTAAAGATGAAATTGATAACTGTATTCACCATAGTAAACAAGAGAACCTAGATTTTATAACAGCTGGCCCAGTTCCTCCGAATCCTTCAGAACTTATTATCAATAAAAAATTAGATTCTATATTAGAGACTTTAAAGAAAACATATGAATTGATCATTGTAGATAATCCACCAGTTGGATTGGTGACAGATGGTATAGAATTGATTCGGAGAGCAGACTATCCTCTTTATATTTTTAGATCTGAATACTCAAGGAAGAATTTCATACAAAGTGTGGATCGATTAATTGGAGAAAGTGATATCTCCAATTTATCAGTTGTCTTAAATGGTGTCGACTCCAAGAAAAGAAGTTATGGTTATGGCTATGGTTACGGTTATGGCTATGGTTATGGATATGGTTATGGCTATGGTTACGGTTATGGATACGGCTATGGATATGGTTATGGGTATTATGAAGAAGGAGAAAAAGAAAAGAAAGGATGGTTAAGTAAACTTAAACTAGGCAAATAGGATGAATATCAAAGAAACACCAATTCAAGATTTATTGATTGTCGAACCTGATGTATTCGATGACCCTAGAGGATATTTTTTTGAATCTTATAACAAAAGAAAATACCATGATTTAGGTCTAAATGCCGATTTTGTTCAAGACAACATCTCAAAATCTTCCAAAGGAGTATTAAGAGGTCTGCATTTTCAGAATCCACCACACGCTCAGGGTAAACTAGTTCAAGTTTTAAGAGGGGCTGTATTAGATGTTGCAGTTGATATTAGGAAAGACTCAAAGACTTATGGGGAGCATTATGCCATTGAGCTTAATGAGAATAATAAATTACAGTTTTTTGTTCCTGCCGGATTTGCTCATGGTTTTATTACTCTAGAAGACAATACAATCTTTTCGTATAAATGCACCAATTTGTATAACAAAGAAGCCGAAGGAGCAATCATTTGGAAT
>JGI12316J15310_10000587_pt1 | contig 19284 bp, 18 predicted proteins | sample MarCyaLeptolynsp_FD_15310 | JGI IMG/M metagenome (IMG submission 15310)
AGATAATTCAAAGTAATAAATTTCTAACCATTTCGATTAACGGGATTTGAACAAATCGCCCGTAATGTCGGTACTGTTCTCGATCGGGAAAAAACAAGACCGACGAGCAAGTGCTGTCAATACATGTGGAGTTATGGAGCATATCATGAACAAACTTATCGCGCGTTTCGCAAAAGACGAGTCCGGTGCAACTGCCATTGAATATGGCCTGATCGCTGCTTTGATCGCCGTCGTTATTATCACGACCCTCGGCGCCATCGGCACCAAGCTGAATGCCAAGCTGGTAGATGTCAAAACCGGCCTGAGTTAAGATATTCGCGGATCATGGCAAGTCGATTGCCACGTCTGCAGGCAAGGCCGGGAGATTTATCTCTCGGCCTTTCCGTTTTCATCTGTTGAATTTCAGGCGATGATTTCTAGGGAGATTCCCATGGACATGACATCGTTCGTCCAAGCTCTCGTTTTTTGCGTGTTTCCGTTTCTTCTTGTCTTCGCGGCGGTGAGCGATCTCGTCACCATGACGATTTCCAATCGCATCTCTATCCTGCTGACGGCCGGATTTATTGGCCTGGCGCTGGTTCTGGGACTGCCATTTTCAGCGATCGGCATGCATTTTGGTGTGGCAGCCATCGTCCTGAGCATCGGATTTGCCATGTTCGCCTTCGGTTGGATCGGTGGCGGAGACGCCAAACTGGCCGCGGCCATATCCCTGTGGCTTGGATTCGATCATACGTTGGAATTCGCTTTCGTGGCAGCGATCCTCGGCGGTCTCTTAAGCCTCTTGATCATTTCCACCCGCAATGCGAATCTTTCCATCTTCGCCTACAAGATCGAATGGCTCGAGCGGTTTCTCTCCGGACGGAAAGGGATCCCCTACGGTATCGCCCTGTCCGCCGGCGCCCTGTTCATTTACCCGGACACGTTCTGGCTTCGCAGCGTACCTTTCTGATTATCGCATGTCGCGTTTGATCTGCCTCAGATCAAACGAAAACGACTTGCGCAGCAAAAGGTCTGCAGCTTGTTGCGTGAATCCGAGGTCACGCGACACGCTGTAATACCGGTCGTTGCCTGTGCGGTTTCAGCCCGGCGCGTGCTGGCAGGGGTACAGGCCGGGTTCCCGGGCATTCGGTGTTTCCAACCCCATCTCCCGACACGGATTCTCAGACAATATCCCGAGTACTGAAGTTTTGTTGCTTGATTGTTAATGAATACTTACTGAGTTGGTCTGTTGTTTACTAAATATTTACGAAAATTCCTCACGCTGCATTAACCATACTTGAACGATTAACCAGCCTAATGGAGTCACGTTCAGAATGAACTCGACATCACTTGGCGTGGGAATCGGTTATGAGAGTAACGCGTATTGCAGTCTTTGCGGTGGCGATTGGCGCCGGCCTTGTTGCGGCATTGCTGATCGCGCAACTGGTCAACCAGGAACCGACCGTCCAGGTCGTTGAAGCGCCCGCTGAAGCGGTTGACTCCGAAGAGGTTCTCGTAGCCGCAAAGGCAATCGGACTTGGCACTTCGGTCACGGCTGAGGACCTGAGGTGGCAAAAATGGCCGACCGACGCGACATCGGAAGCCTATATCGTCAAGTCCAACGAACCGGACGCCCTTGAGGAAATGTCGTCGAAGAGGATCGCCCGCGGGCCGTTCCTGGCTGGCGAACCGATCAAGAAATCCAAGCTTGTCACGGCAGAACAGGGCTTTATGTCGGCTATCCTGCCCAAGGGTATGCGTGCGGTGGCCGTGGAAGTGCGAGCCGCAAGCACGGCCGGCGGTTTCATTCTGCCCAATGATCGCGTCGATGTCATTCTGACCCGTGAAGCCCCTGCCGATCAGCAGGCAGGCGACACCTTCATATCCGAAACCATTCTGGAAAATATCCGGGTTCTGGCAATCGATCAGACATTGGAGGAGGGCGAAGACTCAAAAACCGTTGTTGCCCAGGAAACGGCAACGATGGAACTCACCCAGACCCAATCGGAAATCATCGTCCAGGCGCAGCAGATGGGGTCGATCTCCCTGGTTCTGCGCAGCATTAAGGACTCCGATCCCAACGCCGTCGCACAGGAAGACCGGCGCCGGCGGAAGGACGTGAATTTTCTGAAATTCGGGGTGAAAACCCGCATCACCGCGAAATGACGACGCGGAACCCGCAAGAAATGCGCTGTTATGCGTCGAAGGAGTTAGTCAGATGATCAAACGAGCGATGAAGATTTCAGCAATGATGGCTGCAGTGATCGCAGTGGCCGCGTTCGTCGCAGTGCCGATCGCCGAAGCGGCCGGGAAATATCCGAAATCGATCAGGATTGCCGCTGGAAAACGAATCGCCGGCAAAATGGTGAATGTTGGTCTCAATCGGTCTTTGGTCGTCGAACTTGGCGAAGACGCCACGGATGTGCTGGTCGCCAGCCCGACCATCGCCGATGCGGTGATCAAGAGCTCCCGCAGAGTCTACATTCTCGGTGTTGCCGCCGGCCAGTCCAGTGTCACCATTTTCGGGCGCGGTGGCCGGCAGATCGCAAGTTTCGAGATCTCGGTTGAACCCGATACCAGCGATCTCAAGCACATGTTGCGCTCCTTGTTGCCGAATTCCGCAATCAATGTCGCGGCGGTAAACGGCAGCGTGGTCTTGTCCGGAACCGCGGCCAATCCGCTTGATGCCAAGCAGGCAGCCGATATCGCCGGAAAGTTCGTCGGAGATGCGGAGAAAGTCGTGAATATGATCGGCTCAAAGGGCAGCCAACAGGTTCACCTGAAGGTCGTGATCGCGGAAGTCCAACGCAACGTCACCAAACAGCTCGGTGTTGATATCGCCGCGGCGATCAATCGCGGGACGTTTGCGGCATCGGCAATCAGCGCCAATCCGTTCGGCGTGGTTGGGTCACCGCTCACCGATACTGTAGTCGCCGCCGGCAGGACGGCAGCCGATCTGAATTTTTCCGCGGCCTTCAGGGCTCTCCAACAGGAGGGTTTCATCAAACTGCTCGCCGAACCCACATTGACGGCGATTTCCGGTGAGAGCGCCGCCTTCCTGGTTGGCGGTGAATTCCCGATCCCGGTCGGTCGCGACGACAACACCATTTCGATTGAATTCAAGCAGTTCGGTGTCGGTCTGGATTTCACGCCGGTCGTGATGTCAGGCGGCCGCATCAGCCTGAAGGTCAAGACCGAGGTCAGCGAATTGACATCCGACAACTCCTTTACCCTTTCGGGTGGCAATGCTTCGGCATCGCTATCGATCCCCGGCCTGACGGTCAGGCGGGCGGATACGGTCGTTGAACTGCCGTCGGGCGGTTCCATGGTCCTGGCGGGGCTGATCAAGGACGACATTCGTCAGGTCGTCAATGGCGTACCCGGTCTCCTGCAACTGCCGATCCTGGGCGCCCTTTTCAAGAGCAGGGATTTCCAGAGATCCCAGAGCGAGCTGGTCGTATTCGTTACGCCCTACCTGGTCGATCCGGTTGCCACCTCGAAACTACAGCGTCCGGACCAGAACCTGGAATTCTCTGCGGACGCGACCGCCTACTTCCTCAATCGCGTCAATCGCGTCTACCGGTTCCCGGGATCGGCTGAGGATGTCGCCGGATACCGCGGAAGTTTCGGTTTCTTTTTCGAATAAAGCGTTCACTTGAGTATGGAGTGTGGAACTATGAAAATCCAAAGCACCAACCGCGGGATGAGACGGCCGGTCGCCGTAACTGTCCCTTCGGCGCGGGCGCTCAAGCTTGGCGCGACGGCCCTCCTGCTTTCGGTTACCCTGACCGCCTGCCAGCATACGAAATCGGGTTCGATTCCGACCGACGGGTTTCGCACACGGCATCCGATTGAATTCAAGGAATTGCCGAAAACGCTGGATATCCCGGTCGGCATGCGCACAAGCCGCCTGAACAAGGTGCAGCGCCAGAAGGTCGCCGCCTTCGCCCGCGAATCCACCCACAAGGGCGACGGAATGATCCAGATCCTGGTGCCAAGCGGGTCGGCCAACGAATCCACGGCAAACTATGTCGCATCCAAGATCCGCGACATTGTCCGGCGGTCCGGTGTGCGCGCCCACAATGTCGGGATGCAGGCCTACACGGTGCCCGATGCCGGCGCGGTGGCTCCGATTCGCCTGGCCTATACCAGCATCCAGGCGTCCGTCCACCGGTGCGGGACCTGGCCGGACAATATCGCGGACAATCTGCAGAACGGTGATTATTACGAATTCGGCTGTTCGACGCAGGCCAATCTGGCGGCGATCATCTCGAATCCCGCCGATCTCTTGAACCCCAGGGCTTCAACTCCTGGCGATGCCGCACGGCATTCCACGATCATGGATAAGTACCGCAAGGGCGAAGTGACATCGAGCGCCAAGGAAACCAGAAGCGCGACGATTTCCGATGTGGGAGACAACTAGGCATGAACCAGACATCGCAACCTCTTGTCTCTTCGTTTGATCTGGACGGGCCGGAGCGTGCTCCGAGCCAGCGGATCGAAGAACCGACGGCAATTCCCCGGATCTCCATACAGGCATTTTGCGAATCTCCGGAAGTCTCCCAGGTCCTGGAAGCAGCGGCTAGCGACCGGCGCATGGCGAAAGCCCATGTAAAAGTGCATATGGGTGGCATCGCGGCAGCCATGGATTTTTATCGGTCTGCCCCGACACCGAACCTGATCGTGGTGGAAAGCCGCGATTCAGCGGAGGAATTGCTGGCCAATCTCGACACTCTGGCCGAAGTCTGTGACGCCGGAACCAAGGTTATTGTGCTCGGACGCATGAACGATGTGCAATTGTATCGGGAACTGACAAACCGCGGCGTCGCCGAATACCTTATCGTTCCGTTCGCCCTGTTCGATTTCATGGCTGCGGTTTCCACGCTCTACCAGAACCCGGAAACCGGCCCGCTTGGCCGCTCGCTTGCTTTCATCGGCGCGCGGGGCGGATGCGGATCTTCAACGGTCGCCCATAACGTCTCCTACATGATTGCCCAGAACTACGATTCTGATGTCATTTTGGCCGATATGGATCTGGCGTTCGGAACCGCCGGCCTCGATTTCAATCAGGATCCGCCTCAGGGCATGTCGGAAGCGGTGTTTTCACCCGATCGCATCGACGATGTGTTCCTTGACCGGTTGCTTACGAAATGCACTGATCGCCTCAGCCTCCTGGCGGCGCCGTCGGCGCTCGATCGGACATACGATTTTGACGAAAAGACCTTCGACGGCCTGATCGAGACCGCCACGTCTGGCGTTCCCAGCGTCGTTCTGGACGTTCCGCACGTGTGGACATCATGGGTGCGCCACACTCTGAGCGCGGCCGACGAGATCGTCATTACCGCATGTCCGGATCTCGGAAACCTGCGCAATGCCAAAAATCTCATTGATCTTTTGAAAACCGCGCGCCCCAACGACGCACCTCCGCGGATCGTTCTGAACCAGGTCGGGGTTCCCAAGCGTCCGGAAATCAAACCCGAGGACTTTGCCGATGCACTCGAAATCGAGCCTTTGGCGATTATTCCCTTCGAGGCGCAATTGTTCGGAACGGCCGCAAACAATGGCCAGATGATCGCCGAGGTCGATCCCAAGGCAACATTTACGTCCTTGTACAGTGAGATCGCTCAGGTGATCACCGGACGAGGGCAGGTTCAGCGGGCGAAAAAGTCCCCGCTGGCACCGTTGCTGGAACGATTGAGGGGCAAAAAGGGCTGACGCACGGTGCGTTCAATCTGTTTCGGTTTGAACGGTGAATACCCGCGTTACGCAAAAACGAAAGCGCGTTCGATGACCCTGCTTCAACGCAACGCGCACTCGGTCGATCGCATCGCGATCGTGCTGGCTTCGCCCCGTGTTCACGGACACGGTTCGAACCGGCAAAGCGGCTGCCGATGCTTGAAAGCGGCGCCGGGACGTCAAGAAGCAAGAGCATCGTTCCATTGTATCGGAACAGTACGGGCTCAGGAGTAAGGAACGAATCATGTTCGGTAAACGGGGATCAATCGGCGGCACTCCGCCAAGCGACTCAAGACCTGTTCCGCAGCAGGTTTCCCAACCGGTCGCGCCGCCGCCAATGGACGAGGCGCCCCCGCCTCAGGCGGCTCCCGCCCAGCCTGCGCCGGTCGAACCGCCGCGGGCCGATCCTCCGAGAGAAGCGCCGACGGCCATGGAGCGTCCGGATCCGGTGGCCAAGGCGCCTGACCGGTCCGGCGGGGAGGCGCGTGCAAAGTCCGAAGACTATTACGATATCAAGACACAGATTTTCTCGGCTCTGATCGACACCATTGATCTGTCCCAACTCGGCCGTCTGGATGTCGAAGCCGCCCGCGAGGAGATTCGCGACATTGTCAGCGACATCATCTCGCTGAAGAACGTGATCATGTCGATCGCCGAGCAGGAGGATCTGCTTGAGGATATCTGCAACGACGTTCTCGGCTTCGGTCCGCTGGAACCGTTGCTGGCGCGCGACGACATTGCCGACATCATGGTCAACGGCGCTGACAGTACCTTCATTGAGGTCTCGGGCAAGATCGAGCAAACGCGGATCAAGTTCCGCGACAATCAGCAATTGATGAACATCTGCCAACGCATCGTCAGCCAGGTCGGCCGGCGGGTCGACGAATCCAGCCCGATCTGTGACGCGCGCCTGATCGACGGTTCACGCGTCAACGTCATCGCACCGCCGCTGGCAATCGATGGCCCGACCCTGACCATTCGGAAGTTCAAGAAGGACAAGCTGACCCTTGATCAACTGGTCAAGTTCGGCGCGATCTCTCCTGAAGGCGGTACCATTCTGCAGATCATTGGCCGCAGTCGCTGCAATGTCCTGATTTCCGGCGGTACCGGTTCGGGCAAGACTACGTTGTTGAACTGTCTGACGGCGTATATCGAGTCCGACGAACGCATCATCACGTGCGAAGACGCGGCGGAACTGCAATTGCAGCAACCGCATGTGGTTCGCCTGGAAACCCGGCCGCCCAATCTGGAGGGCGAGGGCGAGGTCACCATGCGCGAACTCGTCAAGAACTGTCTGCGGATGCGTCCGGAACGCATCATTGTCGGCGAGGTGCGCGGACCCGAGGCTTTCGACCTCTTGCAGGCGATGAACACCGGCCATGACGGCTCCATGGGAACCCTGCACGCCAACTCGCCGCGAGAGGCCCTTTCGCGGCTGGAATCGATGATCACCATGGGCGGATTCAGCCTGCCTTCAAAGACAATTCGCGAAATGATCGTGTCTTCCGTCGATGTCGTCGTTCAGGCCATGCGGCTGCGCGACGGGTCCCGGCGGATCACCCACGTGACCGAAGTCATGGGCATGGAAGGAGACGTGATCATCACTCAGGACGTGTTCCTCTATGACATTGTCGGAGAGGACGCCAACGGCGGGGTCATCGGACGCCACAAATCGACGGGGATCGGCCGCCCGAAATTCTGGGAACGCGCGCGCTATTTCGGTCTCGAAGGCAAACTGGCGGCGGCGCTGGATGCCGCCGATACTGCCGAAGCAATGTCAGCGTAGGGGGGATCGAACCTTGTTATCGGGCAACCTCGTCGTTTTCGCCATAGCCGGCCTGATCGCTCTCAGCATCGGCAGCCTGATCTACTTCACCCTGTTTTCGCAGATATCGAACGGCGTGGCGCAGGAGAGGCGGGTCAAGCAGATCAACAGCCGCGGCGCGTCCACGAACCCCCGCACCCCGGCCGGGAACACAAAGGGGCGGGGAAAACGCAAATCTGTTCAGGATACGCTCAAGGAACTCGATGACCAGCAAAAGGCCAAGGCAAAATCCAGCGGTTCACCGCCTTTGTCGATCAAGCTGCAACGAGCGGGATTGGCCTGGTCAAAGCCCGTCTTTTTCATGTTCAGTGCCGTCATGGGCGTCGTTTTCGGGCTTGGCGGCCTTGCGATGGGCGCATCGCCGATCATTGCCGGTTGTCTTATGTTCGCAGGGCTGCTCGGTTTTCCGCAATGGTTCATCTCCTATATGAGCAAACGACGGCAGAAGGCGTTTCTGGAAGAGCTTCCAAATGCGGTCGACGTGATCGTGCGTGGCGTGAAATCGGGCCTGCCGATCAATGATTGCATGAACATCATCGCCCGGGAATCCCGGGATCCGGTCAAATCCGAATTCGGCCGGATCATGGAGGCACAGCAACTCGGCGTACCGTTGTTTGAAGCGGTCGGGCGGCTCTATGAACGTATGCCGCTTGCCGAGGCAAATTTCTTCTCCATCGTAATCTCGATTCAGCAGCAATCGGGCGGCTCGCTGTCCGAAGCGCTTGGCAACCTGTCAAAAGTGTTGCGTGATCGCAAGAAGATGCGCGGCAAGATTGTCGCCATGAGTCAGGAAGCCAAGGCGTCGGCCGGCATCATCGGATCCCTGCCGATCATCGTCATGGTGCTCGTCTACCTGTCGAGCCCGGGTTACATTTCGCTGCTGTTCACCACCGATGCCGGCAATCTCATCCTGGGCGTTTCCGCTTTCTGGATGTTCATCGGCTGCATGGTCATGCGCAAGATGATCAATTTCGACTTCTGATTGGGGCTCTGGCGATGCTTGACCTGGTTTTCAACAGCCTTACCGATCCGCAATTCCTGCTGATCATGTTCACCGCGATTGCGGTCGCTGCGACGATTTTTACCGTCTCCATGCCGCTTCTGGAACGCGACGCATTGCAGAACCGGATGAAATCGGTCGCGACCGAACGCGACAAGATCCGGGCACGCGAGCGCGCGCGCCTGGAAACCGAGAAAAAGCGCGGCAGCCTGCGCAACAAGGATGCCAAGACCTACATGCAGGATCTGGTCGACCGCTTCAACCTGCGCAAGGCGCTTTCGGATGAAAATACCGGCAGCCAACTGAAGATGGCCGGCTATCGCGGTCAGGCGCCGATCATCGTGTTCCTGTTTGCCCGGTTCGTGTTGCCGTTCATCCTGTTCCTGGTCGCCCTGTTCTATACCTTCGTGATCATGGGCAACGACGACCAGCCCGCCGGCGTCAAGATCGCCATTTCCGTCAGTGTTGGCGGTCTCGGACTGTTCCTGCCGAACATTTTCATCCGAAACCAGATCGCCAAGCGTCAGCTCGACATTCGCCGTGCCTGGCCGGATGCGCTCGATCTGATGTTGATCTGCGTGGAATCCGGCATGTCGATCGAGGTGGCATTCAAGCGTGTCGCCCAGGAGATCGGCACGCAGTCGGTTGCGCTTGCCGAGGAGTTGACCCTGACAACCGCGGAATTGTCCTATCTGCCGGAGCGGCGGATCGCCTACGACAATCTCGGCGAACGCACCGGCGTCGAAGGCGTGAAGGCCGCCGTCATGGCCTTGAACCAGGCGGAACGCTACGGCACGCCGCTGGCCCACACTTTGCGGGTGATGGCCGACGAAAACCGTGAAATGCGGATGATCGAAGCTGAGAAGAAGGCGGCCGGACTGCCGCCGAAACTGACCGTGCCGATGATCCTGTTCTTTCTTCCCGTCCTGTTCGGCGTCATCATGGGACCGGCGGTCATGCAGGTCATGAAACTGTAGACCTGACCGGATCCGAAATAGGTGAGAGCCGGTGCGACGCCGTCTATCCCAGGAGTTTTCCCACCACTTTGGCGGTATAGTCCACCATCGGCACGATCCGGGCATAGTTGAGACGCGTCGGGCCGATAACGCCAAGGGCGCCGACGATACGCTGCTTTGAGTCCCGGTAAGGCGCGACCACCACCGAGGACCCGGACAGCGAAAACAGTTTGTTTTCCGATCCGATGAAGATCCTGACGCCGTCACCCTGTTCGGCCAGGCCGAGCAGACGCGTCAGATCGCGTTTTGTCTCCAGTTCGTCGAACAGGAGGCGGATGCGTTCCAGGTCCTCGCGCGCCTGCAGATCATCGAGAAGGTTGGAACGGCCGCGTACAATCAGGGACGGTCTCTGCTCTTCGTCCTTTCCGGACCAGTTGACCAGCCCGGTTTCGATGACCTGCGCCGTCAGTTTGTCCAGTTCCGCCTGGCCTGCCGAGATCAGGCGGCCGAGATCGGTCACTGCTTCGGATATCGTGCGGCCGCGAATGTTGGCGTTCAGATAGTTGGTCGCTTCGGTCAGCGCCGACGAGGGCATCCCGATCGGCACGTCGACCAGGCGGTTTTCCACCAGTCCGTCCTCGCCGACCATGACGACAAGCGCCTTGGTCGGTTCCAGGAGCACGAATTCGATATGGCGGATGCGAATGTCCTGCTTCTGGCTCACGACCAGCCCGGCACCGCGCGACAGGCCGGACAGCAATTGGCTGGCCTCGGTCAGCACGGCCTCGATCGTATTGCCCTCGGAACTTGTCTTGGCCAAGGTTTCGATGTGCCGGCGCTCATCCTGGGTCAGGTCTCCGAATTCCATGAAGGCGTCGACAAAGAACCGCAGACCCTGTTCCGTCGGCATGCGCCCGGCACTTGTATGCGGCGAATAGATCAGCCCGAGATGTTCCAGGTCGGACATGATGTTGCGCACCGAAGCCGGCGACAATTGCATCGGAAGCAATCGCGAGAGGTTTCGCGATCCCAGTGGCTCGCCGGTCTCCAGATAGGATTCGACGACGCGTTTGAAGATTTCGCGGGACCGTTCGTCAAGATCGGACAGGGGCGTCATGGGGGGCCGGGTCAAATTCAGCTCATTGCGCAGTTGCGATTCAATCGGAACGAAGCTGGAAGGCGGATTGCCGAGGCACCAATCGCCGTGAGCACTCAACCCGCACCGGGCTCGTCCGAGGTCATACATCCTATTTCATGACATCGGCAATTTGAACCTCGAACTCTGTGGTGTAAAGCGATACTTGGGCGTCAATTGCGCCCTTTACGCCGTCAAACCATGGGCGTAACACAGGGACAGCCTATTCCAGCTGATCCGCGCCAGGAGCCGAAATCCATGCGACCATCCAAACGCGCATCCGACGAGATGCGTTCCGTGACCCTCGACCGAGGATTTGCCAAACATGCCGAAGGGTCGTGTTTTGTGAAGTTCGGAGAAACCCATGTCCTGTGTACCGCCAGCCTTGAAGACCGGGTTCCGCCCTGGCTTCGCGGCGCCAACCGGGGATGGGTCACCGCGGAATATGGCATGCTGCCGCGCTCGACCACCGAGCGCATGCGGCGTGAGGCCTCGGCCGGCAAACAATCTGGCCGGACTCAGGAGATTCAGCGTCTTATCGGGCGCTCCCTGCGCGCTGTTGTCGACCTGGAAGCCCTGGGCGAACGGCAGATTACGGTGGATTGCGACGTGATTCAGGCCGATGGCGGAACGCGGACCGCGGCCATCACCGGGGCCTGGGTTGCCCTGCACGATTGTCTTTCGTGGATGGAAACCCGCAGCATGATTTCCTCAAAAGTGCTCAAGGACCATGTTGCGGCGATTTCCTGCGGGATTTATGCGGCGACGCCGGTCCTTGATCTGGACTATCTGGAGGATTCCGAAGCGGAGACCGATGCCAACTTCGTGATGACCGGGTCCGCCGGCCTGGTGGAGGTTCAGGCGACCGCGGAAGGGGCGCCCTTTTCCAGAGATGAATTCTCGGCCATGCTTGATTTGGCCGATTCTGGCATTAAACAATTGGTCGAACTGCAAAAGATGGCTATTTTGTGAGGGCCGATGGCGCGCCAACTGAAATCCGGACCCCTGGTTGTCGCCAGTCACAATGAAGGCAAGGTGGCCGAGATCCGTGAATTGCTGGCTTCATTTCCGCATTCCATCGAATCCGCGGCCGAACTCGGGCTGGCGGAACCCGATGAAACCGGAAAGACCTATGAGGCCAATGCGCGGCTGAAATCCCTTGCCGCCACGCTGGCCAGCGGCAAGCCGGCGCTGGCCGACGATTCGGGATTGTCGGTCGACGCACTGGACGGCGCCCCCGGCATTTACTCCGCGCGCTGGGCCGGACCGCAAAAGGATTTCGCGATGGCAATGCGCAATGTCGAGGAAGCCCTGCAGCAAAAGGGTGCGACATCCCCGGACCGACGCCGCGCCCGCTTCGTTGCGGTTCTGTCGCTGGCCTGGCCGGACGGCCACACCGAGGAGGTCCGTGGCGAGGTCGAAGGCGTTCTGGTCTGGCCGCCCCGCGGCGACCGGGGGTTCGGATACGATCCCATGTTCCTGCCCGACGGGCACGATCGCACATTTGGCGAGATGGAGTCCGAAGAAAAACATTCCTGGACGCCGGGGGCCGCACCCGGACTGTCCCATCGTGCGCGGGCCTTTGCCGCGCTTGTCGACAAGTGTTTTGAAAATGGCGGATAAAACCGGCGCAGTTCCAGGGTTCGGGGTCTATGTTCACTGGCCGTTTTGCGCAGCGAAATGTCCCTATTGCGATTTCAACTCCCACGTCCGGCACACGCCGGTCGATCAGGCCCGTTTCGTCGCTTCATTCGTCCGCGAGATCGAAACCTTTGCCTCGCGGACCGGCAAACGGTCCGTGGAGAGCGTTTTTTTCGGTGGCGGCACGCCGTCCCTGATGCTGCCGTCGACGGTTGAGGCAATCCTGACGGCAATCGACAGGAACTGGGGTCTGTCGGCCAGTGCCGAAATCAGTCTCGAAGCCAATCCTTCCAGTGTCGAAGCCGAGCGCTTCAAGGGCTATCGTGCCGCCGGTGTCAACAGGCTGTCCCTCGGCGTTCAGTCCCTGCGCGATGAACAATTGCGCTTTCTGGGCCGTTTGCACGACGTCGAAACCGCGATTTCAGCGATTGCAATCGCCCGTGAAATTTTTCCGCGCATGTCCTTCGATCTGATCTATGCGCGCCCGGGCCAGACCGGACGTCAATGGGCCGAAGAGCTCACCGAGGCGATCGACCTGGCCGCCGATCATCTGTCGCTGTATCAATTGACGATCGAACAGGGCACGCCGTTTTTTGACCTGCGCCGGACCGGCAAGCTGGCGATGCCGTCAACCGATGAGGCCGCCGATCTTTACGAGCTGACCCAGGAGATTTGCACAAACAACGGTTTGCTGGCCTATGAAACCTCCAATCACGCCAGGCCGGGATTCGAATGTGCCCACAACATGATCTACTGGCGCATGGGGGATTATGCCGGTGTCGGTCCGGGTGCCCACGGGCGTCTGACCCTTGGCCGCAGCCGGTTTGCGACGTCCAATGAAAGACATCCCGAAACCTGGCTCGATCTCGTGGACGCGAAAGGCAATGCCCTGGTCGACGATACGATGCTGACCTGGGAGGAACAGGGCGACGAGTTCCTTCTGATGGGGTTGCGTTTGAGCGAGGGGATCGACCTTGAACGCTATACTCTTTTCGGCGGCCGGGAGATCGACCCGGAACGGCTTGACGATCTGATCGAACACGGCATGATCGAGCGCATTGGTGGATCCCGGGTTAGAACCACACCCGCCGGCGCCCTGGTTCTGGATGCTGTCGTTGCTGATCTTGCAGCCTGACAATTGAGGTCAGTCATCACCTTGTCATGTGAACGGTAGCTGACTGTCCTAAGATCCTACAGCGTGTCGCGTGAAATCGGACTCATGCAACACGCCGCAGACCTTTGGTTGCGCAAATCGTCTTCGTTTGATCTGAGGCAGATCAAACGCGACATGCGTTAGACTGGCGGCATGGAGCGGAATCCAAACATGCGTGCTCTGAGTTTTGCCCTGGGGCTTCTGCTTGCGGCCATGGCGCAGGCGTCAGCCGATGGCATCCCGAAACTGAGTTATTTCGGCGCCTTTACCCTGCCGACCGGACTATCGATCGACGGCGTTGAATTCGGCGGCATCTCGGCGCTCGACTACGACCCTGCCTCTGGGACCTATCTCGCCCTGTCCGATGATCAGGGGCAATACGGCCCGGTCCGCTTTTACCGACTCACAATCGAATTTGCGCCGGATGCCGCGCCCGGCAACCGCATTGCCGGCATAGGCATCGACAAGATGGTCGAGATCCGCCGGGGTGATGGCTCCGCCTTTCCGCTGAACGGTGCCGATCCGGAGGCCATGCGGCTCGCAGATGGCGTTTTGGTCTGGGGGCACGAACGCGATGAGACCGGGATCCCCTATGCCGGCTCCATGCGTCTGGACGGCTATCCGGTCAGGTCCTTTTCGGTGCCGGATGCCTATGTGCCGGGGGACGGCAGGGGCGTACGGAACAATCTGGCATTTGAAAGCCTGGCGCTAAGCGCCGATGGCAAACGGGCGATCTACGGGATTGAAAATGCCTTGTGGCAGGACGGGCCCGCCGCCGGTCTCGATCGGGGCAGCCCGTCCCGGTTGCTGGTGATCGACATCGCCACCGGTGCGGTGATTGCCGAATATGTTTATGTCACCGAGCCGGTCGCCGAAGCGCCGGACCCTGTCGATGGCTTCAGGACCAACGGCCTTTCCGAGTTGCTTCGTTACGACGACGACAGACTGCTCGCTCTGGAACGCTCGTTTTCCGCCGGCAAGGGTGTGATAACCAGAATTTTCATGGTGGATCTGAGCCGCGCCTCCAACATCGCTGGATGGGAAAGTCTGGAAGGGCAATCCTATGTGCCGGCGAAAAAGACCTTGGTCGCGACATTGAAAAACGGCGATCCGGTTGACCGGATCGACAATCTGGAAGCCATGACGTTTGGCCCGGAAATCGGGGGAAAACGCAGCCTGGTGCTGGCGTCCGACAACAATTTCAATCGTCGCGAGCAGGTGACACAGGTCCTGGTGTTTACGATTGATTGAACAGGGTCGGCTTCCGCGTCCAGGCGTTTCGTTTTAAGGATCGCTGCGAAAAAACAACCGGATCCTGGCGTCCTGTCATGATCCTTCTCGCATGAGGTCACAAATGGATACTGTCGCGCTCGGCCGCACTGGAGTGAAGGTCTCGAAACTGTGTTACGGAACCATGTCGTTCGGCGGCGATGCCGACGAACAGGAATCGGCGCGGCTGTTCGCGGCCTGTCGCGACGCCGGCATCAATTTTTTCGATTGTGCCAATGTTTATGCCAAGGGCCGTTCGGAGGAGATCCTCGGTCGGTTGATGGCGTCGGAGCGCGACAACCTTGTCATTACCTCCAAGGCGGCAATGACGGCCGGCGACGATCCCAATGCCCGAGGCGCGAACCGGCGCCACATCATGCTGTCGGTGGAGCAGAGCCTGAAACGCCTGAACACGGACCGTGTCGATGTCCTGTTCATGCACCGTTATGATCCGACCGTGCCGCTTGAGGAAACCCTGCGTGCGCTCGAGGCGCTGGTTGCCCAGGGAAAGGTTCTGTATATCGGCGCGAGCAATTACGCCGCCTGGCAGATTGCCAAGGCGCTCGGCATCAGCGAGCGTAACAACTGGCCCCGTATCGACGTGATCCAGCCCATGTACAATCTGGTCAAACGCCAGGCGGAGGTCGAGATCCTGCCGATGGCCAAGGCCGAAAATGTTGCCGTGGTCAACTACAATCCGGTCGGAGGCGGCCTGCTTGCGGGCAAATACGGTCCCGGAAAGCGCCCGGACATGGGGCGTCTGGTCGACAATTCTGAATATACCAAACGCTATAGTGAAGACTGGATCTTCGACACGGCGGCGGCGTTCACGGCGTTCGCCGGCAATCTCGGTGTGCATCCGGTCACTCTGGCTGTGGCCTGGGCCGCTTCGCACGAGGCAATCACCACCCCGATCATCGGTGCCCGCAATGTTGGACAGCTGGAAGCATCGCTTGCCGCCGCCGACTTCGAGATGAGTGCGGACCTTCGCGCCGAAATCGCCGCGTTGGGCCGGACACCGCCGCCTCCGACCGACCGGCTTGAAGAATTGCGCTGATCCGGGCCAGAAAATCTGTCACCGCCGCCCGAAGAGCCGCTCAATGTCGTGCAATTTCAGTTCGACATAGGTCGGGCGACCGTGATTGCACTGGCCCGACAAGGGTGTTTTTTCCATGTCGCGCAGGAGCGCGTTCATTTCTTCCGGCTTCATCCGCCGGCCCGCGCGCACTGAACCGTGGCAGGCCATGGTTGCCGCGACATGGTCGAGCCGTTCCTTCAGGCGCGTGGTGGCGTCCCACTCCGACAGGTCGTCGGCGAGATCGTGCAACAGGGGCTTGACGGCGGTTTCGCCAAGCAGGGCCGGGGTTTCGCGCACCGCAATCGCTCCGGGCCCGAACGCTTCGATGACCAGCCCCAGTTCGCCGAATTCCTCGGCCCGTTCAATCAGGCGCGCCGCCGCATCCTCTTCCATCTCGACGATGTCGGGAATCAACAGGATCTGCGTCGTCGGACCGCGTTCGGCCAGGGCATCCTTCAGCCGTTCATAGACCAGGCGCTCGTGTGCGGCGTGCTGGTCGACAATGACCAGGCCGTCGGACGTTTGGGCGACGATGTAGGTTTCGTGGATCTGTGCGCGCGCTGCACCAAGCGGATTGTCTGGCAGGGTCTCCTCAGTCGGCTCCGGCCCCGAAACCTGGACATCGTCCTCGTTCGTCCTGGCGTCCGCCGAGGGCACGTCGATCGGCCTGAAGGGATGCTGTTCTTCGTAAAATGCCGTTGCCGGTTGGCCGCCAAGACTGGCAGCAGGGGCCAGTCCGGCTTGTGTGCGGGCGGCGGCAGACGGATATTGGCGCGATCCATGGTTGGACTTTGCCGCCGCTTGTCCCCATCCGGCCTGCGGTCCCGGGTTTTGCCCTTGCGGGCGGAACGCGGCGAGTGTCGCCACACCTCCGGTCGAGGCTGCACGTCCGCCTTCTCGCTGCAGCGCCTGGTGGATCGCGCCGACGATCAGGCCGCGCACCTGACCGCTGTCGCGAAACCGGACATCGGCCTTTGTCGGGTGAACGTTGACGTCGACCCGCGACGGATCGACTTCGAGAAACAGGCAGACGACGGGAAACCGGCCGCGATGGAGGACGTCGGCATAGGCCCCGCGAACAGCGCCGAGAATGACCTTGTCGCGGACCGGCCGGCCGTTGACAAAGGCGAATTGGTGCAGCGAATTCGCGCGGTTGAAGGTGGCCAGGCCGATCAGGCCGGTCAGCCGCGCGCCTTCGCGTTCGGCATCGAGTTCGACGGAATTGTCGAGAAACGCTTTGCCGAGCACCTGACCGATCCGGGTTCTGCGGGCCCCGGCCGGTTCCAGGTCCGGCCCCGAGGTGGGCAGATCGATGCGCGACCGGTCAGGACCGGTCAGAACGAAACGTTTGTCCGGATGCGCCAGCGCCAGGGCCTTGACGGTTTCGGTAATCGCCGCGGTTTCGGCCCGTTCGGATTTGAGGAACTTCAGGCGTGCCGGGGTGGAAAAGAAAAGATCCCGCACAATGACCTGCGTCCCGCGGCTCAGGGCTGCCGGCTTCGGTTCGGTTTTGCGGCCGCCCTCAACGGAAATGGACCAGGCGTGGGCCTCGTCCGCGTGCCGGCTCTCGATGGTCAGATTGGCGACGGATCCGATCGACGGCAGCGCCTCGCCGCGAAATCCAAGCGTGTGGATTGCCATGATATCGGTTTCATCGAGTTTTGACGTGCAGTGGCGTTCGATGGACAGGGCGAGGTCGTCACGGGTCATGCCAAGACCGTCGTCGTTCACCTGAATCAGGCTTCGTCCGCCGGCCACTGTGATGATTTCAATGGAATGAGCGCCCGCATCGATTGCGTTTTCAACCAACTCCTTGACCACACTCGCCGGACGTTCGACCACTTCGCCCGCGGCGATGCGGTTGATTGTCGTCTCTGAGAGTTGTCGAACCTGTCCGGTCACTGAATCGTTTCCTTCGGCTGTCGTCGGCGGTTTCCATCTTGACACGGGCGTTAAAACAGGGAACCACGCCGCTCGTCACTCAATCGGGCAGCGCTTAACCGTTCCGTGCCCCACCATTAGCGCCAAGGCGCCTATTCCACAGGATCATCCATGCTGTCATCAACTGGTCTGATTGTTCCCGGTCTATCAAGCCTGGCGGAGGATTACGACACGATTCTATGCGATGTCTGGGGCGTGATCCACAACGGAGTTGCCGTCTTTGACGGGCCTGTCGATGCCCTGCGCAATTTTCGTCTGCAGACCGGCGGTACGGTGGTGCTCATCACCAATGCGCCGCGACCGTCGCCGCCGATCGTCGAACAGCTCGGCCGGCTGGGCTTTCCGCGCGAGGCCTTCGACGCGATCGTGACGTCGGGGGATGTGACGGCAGACCTGCTGGCAACCGAGAACATCGAGCGGATTCATCATATCGGGCCGGAGCGCGACCATACTCTTTTCGACGATCTCAACATTGCCCGTGTCAAAGCGGAGGAAGCCGACACGATCGTCTGTACCGGGCTCTATGACGACGTGACCGAAACGGCGGAAGATTACCGTGAAAGCCTTGGCGCCATGGCCAAACGCGGCATGCGGATGATCTGCGCCAATCCGGATGTGGTCGTTGAACGCGGCGATACGCTGATCTATTGCGCCGGCGCGCTTGCGGCCCTTTACGACGAATTGGGCGGAGAAACCGTACGTCTCGGCAAACCGTTCGCGCCGATCTACGATCTGGCCCGGTCGCGGGCCAATGCGCTGGCAGGCACCGTTCAGCCCGATGACAGGATCCTGGCGATCGGGGACGGCATGTTCACCGATATCAAGGGCGCCAACAATGTCGGACTGCCGACCCTGTTTGTGACCAGCGGCATCCACCATGCGGATTTCGGTCCGGTTGAAGATCCGGATGCGCAAAAGGTCGCCGATCGCCTGCGTGCTGAAGGGTTGCAGGCCGTTGCCGCCGTCACTCGTCTTCGCTGGTGAGACGATTGAAGCGCGCACCGTTCGCTTGAAACCGGCTGGGCCGGCACTGTTTCATGATTGCCTGTCGCGTTTGATCTGCCTCAGATCAAACGAATATGATTGACGCGGCAGGAAGTCCTGGTTTTGGCGCAGAGAAAATGGCGCCGTTTCCCCCAAAACAGCGCCACCTTCCTCAGTCTGTTTCGTTCGCCCGGGTTTCAGGCAAACAATGCGTCGATGTCGGCTTGATCCGAATCGCCGGCTTCTCCCAGCATCTTGTCGACGTCGTCCTGACTGACGCCCTCGCCCTTCTTCTGCGGGCCGTGCAGGATCAGTTCGCGTTGGCGCTTTTCTTCCGGCGTTTCCTCCACGGTAATGTCGGAATTCCCGGCATCGGGATGCAGCAGGCGCAGATGTTCGATGAACGCGCCGACCCGCCTGTCGATATGATCGATGGTCTGCACGACCTTGGAGATGCGTTGGCCGGTAATGTCCTGAAACGAGCAGGCCTCGAAGATCTGCATGACCTTGTCGTTGACCAGCATGGAATAGGCGTCATGGTCGCTCGGATCCGCTTCCATGATGGCTTCGGCCGATTCCATGATCGT
>JGI12316J15310_10000461_pt3 | contig 19239 bp, 17 predicted proteins | sample MarCyaLeptolynsp_FD_15310 | JGI IMG/M metagenome (IMG submission 15310)
AACCGCAAGCGCCGCCTGAGCGACCGCCAGATCCTGGTCCGGAGAGCCCGACCCGACACCGATGCCGCCAACAACGTGGCCGTTGAACCGGATCGGCAGGCCGCCGGTCAGACCGGTAACCGCGTTGCCCGTCGCGGCTGCGATGGCGGGACGGACCGCTTCGGGGATCGCAGAGGACGGCGCCCCGATGGAGGCGGCGGTGCGTGCCTTGCTTCTTGCGCTTTCGAGACTCAGCACCTTGGCACCGGTCATGCGCAGGCTCGCCAGGTCTGTGCAACTGGCGTCAACGATCACAATACATTGCGGCTGACCGAGCGCCTCCGCCTTTTCGGCGGCCGCCTGCAGCATGCGAAGAACCCCCTCATGCGTGAGAATTGGCCGCATCTCGGTAACTGTCATCGCTCTGTCCTCTCCAGCGCTTGCCACGTCTGGCCGTTATGATATCGATAGAACCGAGTTACCGGTAACCTAAGCACTTATCAAGGCTGAACGGTCAAAGGAGAGGGGAGCAGATCATGGGATGTTTCGAGGTCATCGATCCGGCATTCGGGCGTTTTTTCATGGGCAACGCCCCGGTTGAGCAAATCGCCACCGGGTTTCGCTGGGTTGAAGGTCCGGTCTGGTTCGGCGACGCGAACTGCCTCTTGTTTTCCGATATTCCCAACAACCGTATCATGCGCTGGATCGAGGGCGAAGGAACCAGCATCTACAGGCAACCATCCAACTATGCCAACGGCCACACCCGTGACCGCCAGGGCCGGCTGATCTCCTGCGAACACGGAACCCGCCGGGTCACGCGAACCGAGCACGATGGATCGATCACAGTGATTGCCGACAGGTTCGAAGGCAAACGCCTGAATTCTCCCAACGACGTGGTGGTGAAATCGGACGGCACGATCTGGTTCTCCGATCCGCACTACGGCATCATGACCAATTACGAGGGTTACAAGTCCGAGCAGGAACTGCCCTGCACCGTCTACCGGGTCGATCCTTCAACAGGCCGGATGGACGCGGTCCTGACCGATTTTGCCGGGCCGAACGGCCTTGCCTTCAGCCCGGATGAATCCCTGCTCTATGTCGCCGATACCGGTGCCATGTTCGATGCCGACGCCGCCCGCCATATAAGGGTGTTTTCCGTCGCGGCCGACGGCAGCCTGTCCGGCGGCGCGGTCTTTCACGTGATCGATCCGGGGGCGGCGGACGGGTTCCGGCTCGACAACGACGGCAATGTCTGGTCGTCGGCGGCCGACGGCGTGCATTGCATCAATCCCGCAGGCGACCTGATCGGCAAAATTCTGGTGCCGGAACTGGTTTCCAACATCTGTTTCGGCGGTCGCGCAAAACACCGCCTGTTCATGACGGCGACGACAAGCGTTTATTCAGTGATCCTCAACAGGGAGGGTGTGCAACGGCCCTAAGGCGGATTGCGTTTGATCTGACACATTTGACCGGCTTCTCCCGGCTTTTGAACGTCGTTGCAATCATCTCATGGTACACATACCACTTCGACGATCACGCCTGGCCAAAAGCCGGGAGAAGCCGGTCAAATGTGTCAGATCAAACGCAAACCGCTTTAGGCTTCAGGCTCATGACCAGTAGCAAACTGTTGTAGCGATGCAGAGCGCCGACATGAAGTTGACCGCGTTTCGGTCATAGCGTGTGGCGATCCTGCGAAACTCCTTGAGCCTTCCGAACATCCGCTCGCTGACGTTTCTGCTTTTGCAAAGGTATGGCGAGAAGTCGTAGCCTTTGTGGCCATGCAGAACGCCATTTGCCAGCACGAACGGTAAAAGCGCCTCTGCTCCCGTGAAGTCCGAGACATTGGCTCCTGTGAGGCGGAAGGCAATGGGTCTGCCCTTGTTGTCGCTCAGGACGTGGATTTTGGTTCCCGGACCACCACGAGCTCGGCCCAGGGCATGGGCTTGAGCCCCCCTTTGCCGCTTTGGGCGACCCGGTGCGCCCGAACAACCGTGCTGTCGATCATCACTTCCAGGGATGGGCCGCCGGCTTGGGACAGCGCGTCGAAGATCCCCATCCAGACACCCTTCTGGGACCAGCGGACGAAGCGGTTGTAAAGGGTTTTCCTCGGCCCATAGACATCTGGCGCATCGACCCAGAGGCCACCCGACTTAAGGACATGAATGATGCCGCTGATGGCACGCCGATCATCTACACGCGCTTTGCCTCGCGTATCGGTTGGTAAAAGCGGCTGCAACTTCGAAAACTGCTTATCGCTGAGCCAGAAAAACCTATCAGACATCGCCAAACTCCTGTTTAGGAGCTTGAATCAGATACCAACTGATTTGCATAGCTATTTTATGGGTCTGAAGCCTAGGGCGGTGCGGAGACGAGCGGCGATCACTGTGTTCGACGTAGGCGCTACGACAAGAGTCGCAACGCCGAACCGATTGTTCATCCGTTCCAAGCACGTGCTCCCAATTCAACCGCCCACCGAAATTACAGTTGGTACCGTCGGCAGTTCATTACTTTCCTTTTTCAGGTTGAACAGCTGATTTACCAGTGCAAGCAACTGCATTGCTCGACGGCCTTCCTCATCATCGCGAATGCTGTATGTCGTGCCATTGTAGCGAACACTAACAGATGCATTTGTTAACCGCCCAAAATGTACAGGAAAAATTCTCTTGGCGAGCCGTCGCGCAACCGTGTGTTTTAGATTTTTGTTGGACTGCACCTCAATCAACTCTCCCAAATAAAACAACATACCTTGTGATGACCGCATGACACCGCCAAGCTGGAGGTTGCCGGTCCGTTTTTTCGTTGCGTGCATTTGTACTCCGCACATATTCACCGGCACGCTGTCGAGGCCTTCTTTACAATATCTGGAAACCATTCGGCGATATTTAGCACGATAAGATTGCGGGACTCGCGTCAATAGTATCAATTCATCCCTAACACCCGCTTCTTTCTCTGATGTTTCCGTCATGTGAATAACACGACCTTTCGCATCTTCCTTGCGTTCGACCTTTTTCGAAACAGTGTTGAATTTGAGCATGCCACTAGACGGAACCACATCAAATTCTAACACCGAAAGGGCCGTTACGACCGAACGAAACAGGGCGAAATCCCATACGCTCCCAGGATCGTTTTTGATTTCTCCATCCGTTGCTTTAGGATATTCGTCGATCTCAGTGAATACATCAGGCCACCTGTCATCATTGCAGAATTTTGACCCTATATAACCGAACTCACATAAACTTCTGCTGAACCGCCTGCATGCCTTTTCATTTCTATTACTTTTTTCCTGGCACGAATGTACAGCTCTTGAGAACAGAAACCGTAATCTTCCTGGATTAATATATATCTTTTCAACAAACATATGCAATAATGTGTCAACTGGCCATCCTTGATGGATATATTGCCCTACATTTGCAAAATTTACCGGTGACAATATGCCCTTGTAAAATTTTTGTTTATTAAGCGGCACCAACGTCATAGAATTGGATTTAGAAACTCCTACTTTTGGTGTAGCAGAAAATAGATGTGTAGCATCTCCACCAAACGGCAGATTAAATGAAACAGAACCGTCGTATTTTGGCGCCGCAACTGATTGCGTAATGTCCGAGAAATACATCGGATGCCTGTGACTCGCCCTCACGGCGTTCAACAGCATCATTTTGTTCGTAGCAATCTCGAGACCCCGATTGAACTCCAACACCTGGTCAACAACCTGAAAACTCGTGCACCCAGTTAATAAAAGAATGGAAAACGAGAGGGTAGCATAATTTTGGAATCGTTTAAAAATAGACATTCTAAATTTCCCGCACTAAGAATATTTAAAATTGGATTAATATCTATACATTCTGTCCATATTTGTTAACTTAATCAATCTCTAATATGATTTCTGCTGAAAATATTCCGAATCCGAACAAGGCCAATTCGGCACCACGCAGCGCACAGCCAGTACTGCACCGGCTAATATTTTCCACGAACAGAGTTATTGGCTGCTCTGGTCACGGTCACACAATCTTGGTGCGCCCAATCGCGAACCCGAGTGTTATCGAGTGGTCATTGGCATGAGAGACGGTTGAAAACCGGTGGGGCCACTGCCTTGGCCTCCCTTGTGTGAACTGTTCAGTTAGAGCTTTTCCTGTTCAGACGGAATCGTCTGGACAGATAAGAAATGCGGAGTACAGGGACTTTGAGCTTTTCACTGTTTCCGTGAAACTGTGAAAAACTCTAGACCAAGAAAGCTCCCAAACCCACTCCATTCCAACTCACCGGACCCCGACGCGGCGTCCGGGGATCCGAGGGCGGTTCACGTTGTAGTGCGTCGACCTCGCACCCATCGATACCGCTCCAGCCTCGAAAGCCGGGAAAGTATTCTTCATGTATATCGGTGGTTATCGTGATCGTGACGACCGTATCCCATGGGCCAATAGCGCTACAAAAACAGATCCACCTTCTCGAACCGGGTCACGTCGACAATCCCGAGGTCGGAAATCCGGATTTCCGGGATCACCACCAGCGCCAGCAGGGAATGCTGCATATAGGCGTTGTTCAGAGTGCAGCCGGCTTCGGCCATAGCCTCGACCAGCCTTTCAGCCTTGGCCGCGACGATTTCGGCGCGCTCGTCCGACATCAGCCCGGCGATCGGCATTTCAACCAGCGCCTGCTCGATCCCGTCGCGGAAGAACACGACGCCGCCACCGACCTCACCGAGCCGGTTCGCGGCCAGCGCCATGTCGAACTTCGAGGTGCCGACCACGATCATATGATGGCTGTCATGGGCGACCGTCGAGGCCATTGCACATGGCTGGTCGTAACCGAAGCCGGAGACAAACCCGTTAACAACCGCGCCCGTTGCGCGGTGGCGCTCGACGAGAGCGATCTGGCAGACATCCTGGTCGCCATCCATCTCGACAAGACCACCCGACACCGCGAGTTCAGCCTCAAGCGCCCGGGTCGGCGCCTGGTTCTCAATGACGCCGATAACCCGTGCACGCACTTTCGCTGCTCCCTCTGGCGCGGCGATATCGAAGTCGTCCGGGCTTAGAACCTTTCCGAGCTTCACGGTATCCTTGGCGCTATCGGGATAGGCAAAGCCGGGAACGTCGACGATCAGGTCTCCTGCCTCGACCAGATGCTGGCCGCGCGCGTAAACACTGTCGATTGCCAGCGCAGGCAGATCCGAAACGATCAGGAAATCGGCGATTCGTCCGGGCGCGATCGACCCGATCTCCCGCTCCATGCCGAAATGCTGAGCCGCGTTCAGCGTCGCCATCTGGATCGCAGTGACCGGTTTCAGGCCCTGTTCGATTGCGTGTCGAACAACCCGGTTCATGTGGCCGTCATTCACCAGCGTACCGGAATGGCTGTCGTCGGTGCACAGAACGAAATTGCGCGGATCGAGGCCGAGTTCGGTCACCGCCTTGATCTGCGAGGCGACATCGTACCAGGCCGATCCGAGCCGGAGCATGGCACGCATGCCCTGGCGCACACGAGCAACGCAATCTTCCAGCCGCGTGCCCTCATGATCGTCGGCCGGCCCGCCCGCGACATAACCGTGAAACATCTTGTCGAGCACCGGTGACGCAAAATGACCACCGACCGTCTTTCCGGCCCGCACCGTTGCCGCGATTTCCCCAACCATGCGTGCGTCGTTGCCGGCGACGCCGGGAAAATTCATCACCTCGCCGAGCCCGACAATGCGCGGCCATGCCATGGCTTCGGTCACATCTTCGGGCCCGAGTTCGGCACCGGCTGTTTCCAGCCCCGGCGCCGAAGGGACGCAGCTCGGCATTTGCACATAGACATTGATCGGCGCTTCAACAGCCTCGTCGTGCATCAGGCGGACGCCGGGAAGTCCCAGCACATTGGCGATTTCATGCGGGTCGATGAAAAGCGATGTGGAGCCGTGACGCACAACGGCACGGCAGAATTCGGTCACCGTGATCATGCCGCTTTCGACATGCATGTGCGCATCGCAGAGACCGGGAACCAGATAGCGGCCGCCGGCGTCGATCACGTCTGTATCCGGTCCGATGCAATGGCCGGCATCCGGCCCGCAATAAGCGAATCGGCCGGCGCTGATTGCGATGTCGGTGCCGGGGATGATTTCTCCTGAATAGACGTTCACCCAGCGCCCGTTGCGCACGACCTTGTCGGCCGGTGTCCGACCCGTCGCAACGTCGACCAGGCGCGGGGCGCTTTCACTCCAGGATTTCAAGTCGTTCATGTCCGTGACCTCGATTCGAATCGCGTTGCAATTCTTACCACGACAGAACGGTCATCAAGCCTTGCAAGGACCTAAAGAGTGGCCCCCGGCACAAGTGTCGTGGGCACATCGATGACGTCCTGAGCGGCCTCACCCTTGATACGGGCGACGAGATTTTCGGCCGCCGCCTTGCCGAGACCACGGGTCGCTACCGTCGTCGTGGTCAACCGGCGCGGCAGAACGGAAGCGATCTCCATGCCACCCCAGCCGGCGATGCCAATGTCGCGTGGCGCATCCAATCCCTTCGACTGACAATAAAACAGGCCGCCCACCGCCATCGCGTCATCCTGGAAATACAGGGCATCGAGATCCGGCACCCGCGACAGCAGTGTCTCGGCGCCATAAAACCCGGCATAATAACCCGGCCGGTCATGCAGGACTTCGCTCGCCGCAAGCGGGTGACCGCCGTCAGCCAAAGCCTTTTCAAAACCCATCTGACGCAATTGCCCCATGCCCGGAGAGTCGGCCTCAGCGCCGACATAACCGATTTTGCGACGGCCGCAATTCAGAATGTACCGACCCATTTCGTGGCCGCAGTCGAAATGGCTGAAGCCGACGGAGGCATCGAGCGGTCTTGTGTTCAACTCCCAGATCTCGACCAGCGGCACGCCCGAACTGCGCAACAATTCCTGGGCGGCCGGGCTGCGGGTCCGCCCGGTCAGGATCAGCCCGGCCGGACGCCAGGCCAACAATGCGCGCAGCCAGGTTTCCTCGATTTCGGCGGAATGTTCGCTGGCGCCGATCACCGTCTGGTAACCCAGGCGCACCAGCGCCCGATCGATACCTTCTACCACTTCTCCGAACAGGCCCTTGGTCAGGTGCGGCACGGATACGCCGACCAGCGTAGATGCAGTCTCCGATCCAAACGTCGCCGCCAGTTTGTTCGGGACATATCCGAGCCGTTCGACCTCACGCATCACCTTGACACGGGTCTGCTCGGAAAATCCGGTGACATCGCGCAGCACGCGTGAAGCCGTCATCTTCGAGACGCCGGCCGCGCGGGCAACCTCGGCCAGATTGACGGTCGGCTTTTTATGTTTGTTTTCGGTCATGGTTTGTCCGTCGAAGAAATTCACGTTACCGTTTACAATCGCGCTTGACAAAAGCTTTCTCGAAAAGCGATCTTACTCCATGAGTTACCGGTAACGTAACGGGATTATGACGCGACAGACGCCAAGCCCGTTTCGGTCAAACTCCATGTCCTGCTCGCGGCTGCCTGCGGCGCCCGGGCGTCCTCATGGGGGGATTTGAACAATCCGGCGGGAGGAACCATGTCGGCCAACCTGACCAGCGGGCTGTTTTTCGACGGCATCGTCAAGACCTTCGGCGGCACCGAAGCGCTAAAGGACGTTTCGTTGCATGTTTCCCGCGGCGAGGTCGTCGCTCTGCTGGGTGAAAACGGCGCCGGCAAGTCCACCCTCATCAAGATCCTGGGAGGCATTCACCAGCCGGACAGCGGCCGCGTCATGATCGACGGCAGTGACTACAAACATCTGCCCGGGCGGGTCAATCAGCGACAGGCCGTTGCCTTCATTCACCAGGATCTCGGCCTGATCGAATGGATGACGATCGCCGAAAACATGGCCCTTGCTCAGGGTTTCGACCGACGGTTCGGCCTCATTGACTGGCGGAAAGCCGAGATCGCGGCCGCCCGGGCACTGGCACTGGTCGGTTGCGATTTCGACGCAACGACACGGGTCGGGGACTTGAGCCGCACCGAAAAATCACTGGTCGCGATTGCTCGTGCGCTGGCGGTCGAAAGCGATTTCCTGGTTCTCGACGAGCCAACCGCGAGCCTGCCTGCCGACGAGGTCGAACGCCTGTTCGCCGCCCTCAGACCGTTGCGCGATCGCGGCGTCGGCATGATCTACGTCTCGCATCGGCTCGACGAGGTGTTCAGGATAGCCGACCGGGTGGCGGTCCTGCGCGACGGCGCGCTTGTCGGCGTGCGCGATGTCGCCCACACAGACCCCGATGAACTGGTCAGCCTGATCGTCGGGCGCAAGACCCGCGCAATTGATCGCCCGCAGGTTTACGAGGGCGCTCCTGTGCTCAAGATCACCAAGCTTTCCTGTGGCACGGTCGGCCCCGTGACGCTGACTGTCAACCGAGGTGAACTGGTCGGACTGGTAGGCCTGCGCGGCGCCGGACATGAAGATGTCGGCCGCAGTCTTTTCGGCGAGAAAAGGCATTCAGGCCGTGTCGAACTGATGGGCGAAATCCCGGACCTCAGTTCCCCGCAATCGGCGATGGAGTCGGGCATCGGACTGATTGCCCGCGACCGGGTCGTGGAATCGGTCGCGCCGACGCTGAACATCGCCGAAAATGCGTTCCTCAATCCGGCCAGTGTCGGACGCGGCCTCTTGTCATTCATGGCGCCCTGGCAGGAGAGCGACGCGGCGTCGGCTCTCGGAGCGACCGTTGGCCTGCGACCCAACGAACCGACGCTCGCCATCGAGGCCCTCTCAGGCGGCAACCAGCAAAAAGTTGTCGTCGGCCGCTGGCTCGCCACAAATCGCAAGCTTCTCATTGCCGAAGACCCGACCGCCGGTGTCGATATCGGCGCCAAATCGGAAATCTACGCCCTTTTGTTCGAGGCATTGAAAACCGGCATGGGCGTTATCGTGATTTCAACTGATTTCGAAGAGGTCGCCGCCATCTGCCACCGGGCGATCGTATTCAGTCGCGGACAGGTGATTTCCGACCTGTCGGGCGTCGCCCTGTCAACGGAATCTCTCATTCAGGCCGCTTCCGCAAACGAAGCCACAACACCGAGCGCGGCATAGGACAAACAATGCAATCACTGGACTCCGATGCGCTCGAACCGACAAAGGCGGAACTGAAAGGTCTGTCCACAGGCTCCAGATTGCTGCGATTGGCACCGGTCTACGGACTTGTGATCCTTACGGCGGCGCTGATCCTGTTATTCTCCATCCTTCTGCCGAACACCTTCCCGACCCTGTTGAACCTCAGGGCGATCATATCGGACAAGGCGATCATCGCCATGCTCAGCCTCGCTGCGATGATCCCGATGGCCGCCGGCCGGATCGACCTCACCGTTGGCTACGGCATCGTGCTGTGGCACATCCTGGCGATCAGCCTGCAGACGATTTACGGCCTGCCCTGGCCGGTTGCCGTCCTCATCGTGCTCGCACTCGGTGCCTTTGTCGGTTTCTGCAATGGCGTGCTGGTCGAAGTGGCCAAGATCGATGCGTTTATCGCGACGCTCGGAACCGGAACGGTTCTTTACGCGCTTGCCCTGTGGCATACGGGCGGCCGGCAGGTGGTCGGCGCGCTTCCGGACGGTTTCTACGCCATAAACGGTACCTTTGTCGCCGGGCTTCCGATCACAGGATTTTATGTCCTGGCAATCACCGTCGCCCTGTGGCTGGTGCTCGAATATACGCCGATCGGACGTTACCTCTATGCGATCGGCGCCAATCCGCGCGCAGCCGAACTCAACGGCATTCCAACCCGCAAGTTCGTGGTCGGCGCGTTCATCAGCTCAGGCCTGCTGACGGCGCTTGCCGGCATCATCCTTGCCTCCAAGCTTCGGATCGGACAGGCCAGCGTCGGACTGGAATATCTGCTGCCGGCACTGGTGGGCGCATTTCTCGGATCCACCACGATCAAGCCCGGGCGGGTCAATGTCTGGGGAACCATTGTCGGCGTCGCCATCCTGGCCGTCGGCATATCCGGAATCCAACAATTCGGTGGCTCATTCTGGGTCGAGCCCATGTTCAATGGCGTAACGCTTCTGGTCGCCATCGGCATTGCCGGCTATGCGCAAAGACGCAAAAGCGCCGCACGCAAATAACAAATTCACCAAAGGGAGACGAACCATGCACACCCCCCTGCAACACGCCGCAAGCGCCGCTCTTGTGGCGGCCGGTCTGGCCCTTGCACCGGCTGCGACGGCCTATGCCGATGACATTGCCGATGCGATGGCGCTGGTCAAGAAACATGCCGGTCAGAAATCGACCTGGGACGGGCCGACATCGGGACCGAAGGCGGCTGAAGGCAAGACGATCGTGCTTCTCGCCGCAGACATGAAAAACGGCGGCGTGCTTGGCGTTGCCCGCGGTGTCGAGGAAGCCGCCGCCAAGATCGGCTGGACCGTGCGCACCCTTGACGGCGCCGGCTCGATTTCCGGCCGCACCGCCGCGTTCGGGCAGGCCATGGCGCTGAAGCCGGACGGAATCATTATCGGCGGCTTTGACGTGGTCGAACAGCAGGCCGGCATGGAACAGGCGCGCAAAGCCGGCATCCCGATGGTGTCCTGGCATTCCTCGCCTGTGATCGGCCCGGATCCGGAAAACGGCATCTTCGCCAACGTCTCAACGGATGCGATGGAGGTTTCAGCCGCCGCCGCCATGTGGGCTTTCGCCGATGCCGGCGGCAAGCCGGGCGTGGTTATCTTCACAGATTCCACCTACGCGATCGCCATCGCCAAGGCGGACCGGATCAAGGAGCAGATCGAAGCGCTCGGCGGCACCGTCCTGGAATATGTCGACACGCCCATTGCCGACACATCGAACCGGATGCCGACCCTGACCACGGCCCTGTTGCAGCGCTACGGCGCGAAATGGACACATTCGCTGGCAATCAACGACATCTATTTCGACTTCATGGGCCCGGCGCTTGCAGCGGCCGGCATTGCCGGCGATGCCAATCCGAAGGCGGTCGCGGCAGGAGACGGATCGGAAAGTGCCTATCAGCGCATCCGTACCGGACAATTCCAGTCGGTTACCGTCGCAGAACCGCTCAACCTGCAGGGCTGGCAACTGGTCGACGAACTGAACCGGGCCATGCAGGGAAAGGACTGGTCCGGTTACACATCGCCGCTGCACGTGGTCACGGCCGACAATATCGCCCATGACGGCGGCGACAGAAATCTCTTCGATCCGGGCAATGGCTACCGGGACGAATACGGGAAGATCTGGGGCAAGTAGCGCCCTCCCGAGCGCGGGGGCGGGCGGCTGTGCCGCTCGCCCTTTTTGGGGGCCGGACCCGGGCGGATCATCCATTGTTGGAGTTGCCGCCCGCTTCAGCCTCTGTTGTGCGCAGGCGGACAACCCAAGCGGTCCGATGCCCTCTCGCTCAGCTTTGTTTCGCTGATTGGCGCAACCCGATAAACAGGCTCACGCACATCGCCAACAGGACGATGGTGAACGGGAACCCGGTTGATACTGCCATTGCCTGCAGTGCTGTCAGTGCGCCGGACCCGCCGACAAGCAGCAGCGTCGCAGCGACAATGCCTTCGAAGCTGCACCAGAAGACGCGCTGCGACACGGGTGCGTTGGTCTTGCCGCCTGCTGTAATCGTGTCGATCACCAGCGAACCGGAATCCGAAGACGTTACAAAAAACACAAGCACAAGCACGATCCCCAGGAATGAGGTGATACCGGCAAGCGGCAGCGGCTTGAGCATTTCAAACAGTTTGAGCTCGAGCGCGGCATCCTTCACCGGTGCCGCGGCATCGGCGATGACCTGGGAGATTGCAGTCCCGCCAAAAGCGCCCATCCACAGGACGCATACAAGGGTCGGGATGACGATCACGCAGAAGACGAATTCGCGAACCGTACGGCCGCGGGACACCCGCGCGATGAACATGCCGACAAACGGCGACCAGGAAATCCACCAGGCCCAGTAGAACGCTGTCCACCCCTGCGAAAAGTTGGCGTCGTCACGGCCGAAGGGCATGGACAGCGGGACCAGTTCTTTCAGGTATGCTGCGCCTCCGGCGAAGATCGTCTCGAAGATGGCAGCCGTCGGTCCCACGACGATAATGAACAGCAGCAACAGGGCAGCCAGGCCAATGTTAACTTCTGACAGCACCTTCACGCCACCGTCGAGGCCACGTACGACGGAAATCAGCGCCAGCGCGGTAATACCCGTGATCAGGAGAACCTTGGCGAAGTTGCCGGTGCCCCAGCCGAACAGATAGTTGAGGCCGGCCAGAGCCTGCTCGGTGCCAAAACCGAGCGACGTCGCCAGGCCAAACAGCGTGGCGAACACCGCCAGCGTGTCGATAATATGGCCCCACCATCCCCAGACCCGGTCGCCAAGCAACGGATAGAAGGCGGACCGCAGGGTCAGCGGCAAGCCGCGATTGTAGGTGAAGAATGCCAGGGACAATGCCACGACCGCGTAGATGGCCCAGGGATGCAGTGCCCAGTGAAATATCGTCGCCGCCATACCGAGATTGCGCGCGGCTTCGACGTCGCCAGCCGCAGCTCCCAAGGGCGCCCAGTCGGTGCGGATGCCACCCTCGGCGGACGTGCCGCCCAAGGACGATGCGAAATGAGACATCGGCTCGGACACGCCGAAGAACATCAGGCCGATTCCCATGCCGGCAGCGAACAGCATCGCGAACCAGCCCATGTAACTGTAATCCGGTGTCGCATCGGACCCGCCAAGGCGGACGCTCCCCAACGGCGTTACCATCAAAGCAACACAGAACAGAACGAAGACGTTTGCCGCACTCAGGAAAAACCAGTCGAAGGTGGACGTCAAAAACGGCCGGAGCCACCCGAAGAATTCCGTCGCCGCGTCCTGGAACATAAGGGTGATCAGTACGAATGCCAGAATTGATAGGCCGGAAATCAGAAAGACAGGATTGTGGATATCAAGCCCGAACGGCGTGATATTGTCACTGCCGATCTCGAACTCGGTGTCTATTGGGTGCGGCACGTCCAGCGCGTCGCCATCAGCGTCGTTTGTCATTTTCGTTTCCTCAGGTTTTACAATATTGTTATGTCGTCCTTGCAATGTTTGTCCGGTGCTCGAAGCGCGCATGACGCAAACGAAGCAATTGTCCACCTTGAACCCGCTACGTCCTGCTCTCCCCGCCATGGCATTTCACGCCAACAAAGAACCACGAACTGCGATAGAGCCTTGTTATGCATAACGTTTCCGCACACTTTGCGGCGGTTCAGACGCGACATGGACGCCCTTGGGCACCTGTACCGGGTGCGACGCCCTGTCTCAACGCGGATTAATTTCCGTCTCGGATTAGTTGGGCTCACCTGAAAGCAAAGTCAGTATTGGCACCCTTCCCGAGCACCCGAAAACAGCATATGCAGCCAGGAGAGTGAGCAACGTCTTTCCGTTGGTAAGTTATCCAAACCAAACCGCCGACTACAGCGAGGTGACACCCTTCGTGACACCTTGGATCAGAACAGGTTCTCCAACAGACCACCGGCCCAAAGGCGACCCGCGTGCAATCGTCTGCGACCTGCAAGGGTTGTTCTGCAGAGCGTCGCATGAAATCGGATTCACGCCACAAGCTGGAGACATTATTTGCGCAAATCGTTTTTGCTTGATCTGAAGCAGATCAAACGCGACACGCGTCTGGCGACGCACTTATGCCGCCACGGCCTGAAGCTCGTCACAGAGTCACGAAAACGGTAACAAGCTCAAGGTCCCTGGCTTCTGGCAAATCCAGGCTGTTCAGCACATCCCGCCTGACCAGGACACCCTCTGTCAACGCAGAGTTCGCTTGCCGGATCAGGCGAAAACCCGATCATATTCGCACGGCTGAGACCGCCAGGATTTCATCATACGGTCTGCGCGCTCCGAAGCGCGCTTGAACAGATTCACCGCATTGCGATGGTTCCATTCCAGCGCCCTGATCTTGCGGGCCGCTTTCTTGTTGCCGGCGTCGGCGGCGAGCTTCAGCCACATCAAAGACAGCGGCAGATTTTTCTTGGCAGTCACTTCAGCAGAGATATAGACACCGGGATGCGGAATGCGGCTGAGTTCACCGATGTAGATCCGTCCGAGTTCATAAAAAGCCGGGGCATGCTCCTGACGTGCCGACTTGCACAGCCATTCCGTCGCCTTTTGGACAGAATAGCCGGGACCGGAGCAGCAATAGCTTGATCCGACCTTGGCCTGGGCCTTCGCGTCCCCTTGCTGCGCCAGTTCCATGTTCTGATTGCGTACGGTCGCCTGCACCGCAAGCGAACCGGCCGCGGCACCCGCCACTGTCGCCGCGCCGATACAACCTTTCAGCGACAGGGCCATGGCGGCCAACATGAAAACTCTCAGTGCAATCGAAACCCTGGACATTCTTCCCCCCCTGTCCTGACGACGCCCGTAACCTCTAGCGTTCGCTGCAGTTTGGCGGATTCGTGAGATTTGGCAATGCTGCGCCGCTTCAACATTCAAACAGATGCCCAAATCACCGTTCGGTTACAGCAAAGACTTTCTTTCTCACCACGGCGCTTGAACCCGGATTTCCTGGAAAACCTCTGCGTGCGGTATTGGAAGCATTGCAATACCGTTGGCGCAGTAGGCGTTTCATATGGCGCCATCCGTGGACTATCGTCTGACACCGGGGCATTCACCGGCATCGTGGAGACGTATTGCATTCGGCCTGGACAAACGGCGTGCCGATATCGTGGCCCCCGTACACGGACCGGATCGCACTATTGGGGGAATTGGCACTTGAACCAGAAAATCGCAGCCCTGCAGGCTGAAATCGCCGATCGGCAAAAGGCGCTCCGCGATCTAATCGAGCAGGAACGCAAGAAACAAAAACCCGTTACCGCGAACCATCGCAAGAGATTCGATCCCGAGACCCTGCGCCGCCATAAGGCGCAACGCTCCCCCCTTATCCCCAATATGATAAACCTGCCCTGGCAGGTGCATCTTTCAAGTCCGTTCGTTTATGGAATGATTGTTCCAATCGCAATTCTGGACCTCAGCCTGGTGGTTTTTCAAGCCACATGTTTTCGACTGTGGGGCGTGGAGCGGGCTCGCCGCAGTGATTTTGTGATCGTTGACCGACATTACCTCGCCTATCTGAATGGCATCGAAAAACTGAATTGCGTTTATTGCGGCTATGCAAACGGGGTTTTTGCTTTTGCTCGTGAACTGGCCGCGCGAACAGAGAAATTCTAGTGCCCGATCAAACATGCGATCAGGCTTCGTCAGCAACATTCCTATTACAATGACTTTATCGAATTCGGCGATGCCGATGGCTGGCGGAAACATCCCGCCCGCAAAAGACCGACAACTGAATGATCTAACCTTGTACTTCTCCCTTCAGTCTTGCGTCGGTGTTTTCCTTGAAGAACCTGTCCCGCTTTCCGAGAAAGGATTTGCGCCAGCTTTCGGACAAAACCGGCAGGTCCGATAATGCCCTTGCCCTATCCGGGTCGAGATCGGACTCAAATCGCGCCTCAATGACATGTTGGAGTAACCAGTCAGCGTACGGCCGATCCATCAATCGTACCGTGTCGCCGCTTCGCACAGTGCCGGCTTCGAGAACCCGGTAGTACCAACCCGTTCGCGCCGTCCGTTGAAAGGCCGCAGCCATCCGGGGATTGCCGGTATGGGCATTCAGTTTCCAGCAGGGTTGACGTCCCTGACATATCTGCACCGTCGCGGTCCCCATGGTCAGTATGTCTCCGAGACACAGATTTTGCTCATTCAACCCGATCGTCGCGATGTTCTCGCCAAAACAACCGGGCCGGAACCTGTCGGCATCGTCCGGAAATGTCTGGCGCCAATATTCCATATGGTCCGCCGCATAGTGATGAACAGCCTTTTCTGGACCCCCATGAACCTTGAGGTCGGCCTGACTGTCCTCGACAAACCCGTTGGCTTCCAGATGCAATAAGGCATCCGTTGCTTTTTTCGCTATGGCCGATGCGGCTTTTCCCGACCACGGGGATTCCACTTTACCGACAAAGACGGAGATGATTTCGGCCGAAAGATCCGGAACCGCGTTCATTCTGGCGACCTCATGACATGGGCGACGGTTGGTTGAAAACGGATAAAAGGCAATTGGCCTTTTAATATCGAGTCGATAATAATAGTGCAATCCTCATTTCAACCGTCGTCGACACCCTCCCCCCTTTTTTGTGGATCGAGATGAAGCGGATTGAATTCGTGACAGACTATCCGCTCCATCAATCCGCGGGCAAATCGTCAAGAACCGGAACCTGCGCCATTTCCGGACGCTCTCCATGCCAGATCCCTATCCATCCCGCCGGAAAGATCGAACCTGATCCGAGTGCCGGTCCTGATGCGCCTTCGCAAGATATCGGTCCGGTCGGGTTCGCTCTTCAGCACGGCCTTTTTCTGCATTGCCGTCAGTCTTGACCGCGAGATCCCCAATTCCGACGCAAGCAAACGATCCAGTCGAATACACACCGGATAAACAACCGCCAACTCGATTTCCAGTACCCGCCACGTTACCGGATCGGCCAGCACCTGCTTCTTGATTTCGAACTCCGGGAATTCGTCGACCCGCTGCGATTTCCGTCGAAGCGTGTCGACGTTGAACGCTTCCGATCGAATCCAGTCAGGATCGTTAGAATGCAGGGCATCCAGCAGTTCTGGCGCGACGTCACGCACATTCCGGCGTTCGAAGATCGCACGGTTCCATGTCTTGCCGCACGACAGACAGTGATAGATCAGCCATGCGTCAAGCTTTCGCCCATTCGCATTGAGCCTGGTCTTATTGCTGCATCGGAATGGCCGCAGGGCGCCACATCCACCGCATGCGATCCAGGGTTGGGGTTCTGTTTCAGGAATAAGGGTCCAGCGGACCTGAAGTTTTTCGCACATACCGTCTTGGTCTTCCGTTCGGAAGTCCACCAAGGGGGATGCGTGAGAATGCCCTTAGAGCTGATATATCCACGGGTTTTGCCTGTTCGACGAAACCATCTCTACGGAAAAGCCCGGGAGCACGGTGTGGCGATGTTCGGGGGTGGCGGGAACTGCGACAGCGGGACTGCGCATGGCACATCAAACGATGCCAGACCGGTCTCATGCCACCACCTGATGAACACAATAATGGGCCGGCAGGCATGCACCTCCCGACCTGGGGTGAAACTGGAGTGAGACCGGTACTTACTTAGGCAAAGTCAACCTCGATGCGCAGAAACGACTTGTGAAAACTTCGTATATCAGAGAACCGCCATATTGGGAGTCCTCGCGGAGGCTACCGGACTGAAAGCATCAAATTGCGGCATTATTGCAACAGCATTGACCCGTGGGTTCCGACTCCATGTTCACCCGTTGGGCCGAGCGGAAGTCAGGATCTGTGCATAGCCTTGGAAAGCTTCTTTTCGATGCGCGACCGTTTCAAGCGGGACAGGCGATCAATGAACAGGATACCGTCACACAGATCGATCTGGTGCTGAATGACTCTGGCCTGCAAGCCTTCCGCCGCAATTGTCCTCTCGTCTCCGGCAAGGTCGCGAAAGCTGGCGACAATGGATTGCGGCCGTTCGACCTCCTCGAAGATCCCGGGAACCGAGGGACAGCCTTCCGGCCCCTTTTCGGTCACGTCGGAAACACTGACCAGTGCGGGATTGATCAAAATCCTGGGGCTGGTGATGCCCCCCAGTCCGTCAACGGCCAAGACCGCCATGCGCTTTGGAATGCCGACCATGATGGCGGCCATACCGAGCAGCGCATTGACGTTGAGGGTTTCGATCAGATCCTTCGCGAGCTGGCGCTCGTCCGCTCCGATTTCCCCAATCGGGTCACCCGGTGTGCGCAAGACCGGATCCGGAAGCGTGACGATCGGCAAGTCTGGCATGGATTCGGTTCCAGTGTCGGGGCGGATCAGGTTCGACCCGCCAGCCGCAGTGCTTCCGTGTGGAGGCGGGAAAAATCCGCGTCCTCAATATTCAGCTGTGTCAGGTGTTCGGCGAGATTGTCGAGATAGTCGAGATTGCTGCCGAACAACCCGCGCGCCCCGGCAATCAGGCCGGCGGCCTCTTCCATCGGCAGTTCTTCAAGATAGTTTTCGCTCGACCGGTTGATCACAAAAGCCAGCGCTTCGATCGGGCCTTGTGGCGTCGCTACATCAAGAACGACCGGATCGTAGGCCAGCATCATCATTTCCCGCGACCAGAGTATTCGGGTCTCGGCCTCGATCGCGTCGCGTTCGATTCTGAAGGTCAGTCCGTTGCAGGCACCGCCATGGTCGAGCGCCGCCATCAGTCCCGGGTTTTCGAACGAACCGCGCCCCAGCCTGGTCCGGAGACAGAACCGCCGGTGATATCCGGTGAGGCGAGCCGTTCTGATCTCCTTGAAATGAAATGCCGGGTCCCACATCAGCGAACCATAGGCAAAGACCCAGAGGTCACGATCGGTCCGCCCTTTGAGGGCGTCGACCCGCGTGGCTTCACGTTCGGCTTCCGAACGCCGCCACGTATCCGGATATCCCGCGTTGCGCATCGCCTGATCCATTTCCGACATGTCCATCGAACGATAGCGCGATCCGCTCGGGTCGGCGATCAGCGGGCGCAGGTGCGGGAGGTGGCAGAAGGGATCGTTGGACATATTCATGGAAGGCCTGAAATGCCATCAAGCCAAGTCGAATTCAAGCGCGAACTCGGTCTGCAGTCCGGTAACGATGGCCGGAAGCGCCCGCCGAATGACGCGGGCGCCTCGATCATTCGGTCGGTCGAGCTGTTCAGACAAGCCGGTCTGAACAATAAAAGCCCCAGTACCTCAGCACATTAGCACTAGGCAGCCTGGCGCCAAAACCGGCTGATCGTGCGGCCGGGGCGCTGTGGCGCCGGCAGTTTGGTCATGATTTCCGATGCCAGGCGTTCAATATTGTCGCGCGCCTTGTCGATGGTGCGCGCGGTGCGCCGATCGATATCGCGGAGTGTCGCGCCGGTTTCAAATATGTCGCGATATGCGGTGCGTTCGACGATCGATGTCGACAGCACATCAATGCTGTTGGCCAGCAGGTGATCCCTAACGGCCCGCAGGGCGCGCGTCGTAACCGCAGCGTTAATCCGGGTCAGAATGACCGAATGTCGGATGGACCGCCGTTCCTCGCGCTGCAGGCCGGCAATGAGATCGAGGATCTTGCCGCCGCCCCTTGCGTCCATCGCGCAACCCTGGATCGGGATCAGCACCATGTCGGACACGCTGATCGCGTTGGTCACCAAAGGGCTCATTGCCCCTTCCAGGTCAACAATGATGTAATCCCGATGCTCGGTTTCTTCGCGAACAACCGACCCGAT
>JGI12316J15310_10000505_pt24 | contig 19181 bp, 15 predicted proteins | sample MarCyaLeptolynsp_FD_15310 | JGI IMG/M metagenome (IMG submission 15310)
CCCGAGCCCGAGCCCGAACCGGAGCCCGAACCGGAGCCCGAACCGGAGCCCGAGCCCGACAAGGCCGACCCGTTCGCCGTCGACAAGAAGTACTCGACCGAGTGCCTGCTCGATCCGAACAAGCCCGGCTGCGAGGAGTACCGACGCCAGCAGGCCCGCCTCAAGGACCTCGACGCGCACCTTCCGGACAAGCTCAGCCAGAGCCAGATCCGCAAGGCGGTCAAGTCGACCAAGGCCAAGGCCAAGGCGTGCGGTGGCAAGCACGGGGCTCAGACCGGTGAGGTCGTCCGCGTGAAGCTCTCGATCGAGGGTGACTCCGGCAAGGTCACCTCGGCCACGCCGATGACCCCCCACGACTCGGGCGCCCTTGGCAAGTGCGTCTCCGATGCCCTGGCCAAGACCGTCTTCCCGCGGTTCAAGAGCTCGGTCCAGGGCACCACGTACCCGGTCAGCTTTTAGAGGACCGTACCGCTAGTTCGACTCGAACAGGCCCTGGACGGCCTTGGCTTCCACGGGGCGGCTGAACAAGAAGCCCTGCCCGGTCTTGCAGCCGAGCGCCCGCAGCTGGGCGGCCTGCACCGGCTCCTCGATGCCCTCGGCCACCACGTCGACGCCCAGGTTGTCGGCGAGCGACAAGATGGTGCGAACCATCGCCGCCGACGACTCGCTGCCGTCCAAGCCATCGACGAACGCCTTGTCGATTTTGAGGCCGTCGACCGGAAAGCGATGCAGGTACGACAGGCTCGAGTAGCCGGTTCCGAAGTCGTCGACCCAGATGCGCACGCCCGACCCGCGCAGCGTGGTCAGGAAGCGCTGAACGACCTCTGCGTTTTCGACGAGCACGCTCTCGGTGAGCTCGAGCTTGAGCGCGCCGACGGCCAGACCGTTGTCCGAGACGGTGCGCTGGATCTCCTCGAGCAGCCGCGGATCGGCGACCTGCCGACCGGATAGATTCACCGACATCGTCAGCCCGGCGTTGGGAAACGCCTGCTGCCAGCGCACGAGCTGCGCGACCGCCTCGCGAATGACCCAGCGCCCGAGCGGAACGATGAGGCCCGTCTGCTCCGCAAGCGGGATGAACTCTCCGGGCGGCACCAGTCCGCGCCGAGGATGCCGCCAGCGCACCAGGGCTTCGAAGCCCTCGAGCTTGGCGGTCTCGAGGTCCACGATCGGCTGGTAGTGCAGCTCGAACTCTTCGCGCTCGACCGCCTGCCGCAGTGCCACCTCGAGCCGCAACGTCGACAGCGCATCGACGCGCATCTTGGTCTCGAACACCGCGTAGTGGTCGTGCCCGCGCTCCTTGGCCCGGGTCGCCGCCGCCATCGCGTCGTTCATGACCTCCTGGGCCTCGTCGTAGCCGCGACGACTGGTGGTCAGACCGATGCTGACCGTCGCGTAGACGGTCTGACCGTCGATGTCGAACGGCTCGTCGGTCGTGGCCCGGATGCGCTCGGCGATCTGCGAGCCGAGCTCGAGGTCGTCGACGTTGTCGAGCAAGATGGCGAACTTGTCGCCCTCGTAGCGCGACAGCGTGTCGCCGGGACGAATGCACGAGTCGAGGCGCTGGGCCAGCACGGCGAGCATCTTGTCCGCCGCGTGATGCCCGATGCTGTCGGCCAGCCAGCGAAAGCGATCGACGTCGACCACCAGCACGGAAAAGGCGTAGTCGTCGTACTCGCTCGACAGATCGATGGCGTTGCGCAGGCGCTCGAGGAATGGCTCGCGGCGCGGAAGGTTGGTCAACGGATCGAAGCGGCTCTCCTCGAGTAGCTTCTGCTCGCGCAGGCGGAAGTCCGAGGTATCGGTGAGCGAGCCCGCCATGCGGACCGGTCGGGCAGTCTCGTCCCGCTGCACGACGCCGCGCGTGATCACCCACCGGTACGAACCGTCGCTCGCCCGAAGGCGATGCTCGTACTCGTGATAGGGCTTGGAGCCCTCGAGGTGGGCATCGAGGTCGGTGCGGAGCCCGGGAAGATCGTCGGGGTGGACCCGCGCAAACCACTCCTCGGCCGCGTTCGCCAGGTCGTCGACACCGTAGCCCAGCAGCTCACGCCAGCGGCGGGAGAAGTGCATCTCGCCGCTCTCGATCATCCACTCCCAAACGCCGTCGTTGGACCCGCGAACGGCGAGAGCGAAGCGCTCCTGCACCTCGTCCATCGCTCGGCGCATCCGGCCCCGCTCGAGCGCATGAAAGAGCGTCGACTCGACGAGCGCACCCGACAACTCCGACACGCGCATGTACGACGACGCCCCCTCGGCGAACAGCTGCTTGCGCCGCAGGTCTCGGCCAACCCGCGGACTGCCCGGCTCATCGTCGACGAACACCAGCGGAATGGACGGCACCCGCCGATCTCGGGCGAAGCGGAGCCACGACTGCCGATCACGCGGTTGGTAGAACAGGATCGTATCGAAGGTGGCAGCCGTCAGCGCCTCGATCGCGAGCACTTCATCCATCGCGTGGGTCAGCGCGAACGCGGCATCGGGAAGCGCATCGAGCATCGTCACCAGCGTGGAAAACCAGTCGTCGCGCTCGACCACGACCAGCACGCGACACGGCGCCGGTCCGCGCGCGCCCGCCTTCACGGTCGCCCGACGCGGTCGCTCCGGGGTGTCGACCCCCGCCTCGACCGCCTCGACCGCCTCGAGCAGCGGCGAGCGCCGGCCCGGTTCGGTGTCGCGGTCGCTCACCCTGCCTGGACCTCCCGCGCGGTGACGGCAACGAACTCGTCCCAGCCTTGGCGACGCACGTAGTTGCCCCAAACGCCCTCGCACACCCCCTCGTAGCGGCACTGGGCGCACTCGGACCGCTTGTGTCGCTCGGCGTCATCGAGGTCCGAGCGGCGGATCTGGACCAGCCCACCGCTCTTGCGCGAGTCGACGACCGACGGATCGACGACCGCGTGCGCACTGGCTTCGGGCTCGAAGTGCAGGTAGCGCTCGACGTAGCCGCGATTGAAATCGGGCACGTCTTCGGTCGTGCACAGTGGAATGTCGACGAGGAAGGCCATCACCTTGCTCTCGCGCTGCTGCTGCTCACGCACGAAGGCCGCAAACGTCTCGGCGATCTGCGTGTACGTCGGCCACAGCTGCTCGAAGTAGGTGTTGGCGCGGCCATTGGCCTGCATCACGTTGAACACCACCTGGTCCACGCCGTGGCTGCGAAGGAAGCGGTAGATGTCGCCGGTGTGCGGCAGGTTGCGGCGCGTGACCACGGTGCTCGTGTGCAGCGAGACGCCGTAGCGCTTGAGGCTGGTGATCATGTCCAGCCCCGCGACCGTCTGGGCGAAGCTGTCGGGCGTGCGCGTCAGTCCCTCGTGCAGCCGCTTTTGGTGCCCGTGAATCGAGACGTAGAACTTGTTCATCCCGGCCGCGATGAGGCCTTTGGCGTAGCGCTCGTAGGACAGCGCGCGGCCGTTGGTCATCACCGAGATGGTGGGCACGCCCGCGTCCCTGGCCATCTTGACCCACCGCGGCAGCGCACGGTTGGTCGTGGGCTCGCCCGAGGTGAAGCAGACCTCTTCGGTGTTCGGGTTGTTGTCGAGGATCCAGCGCACCGTGTCGTCGGTGGTGGCCGAGTTGGTCTCGTACCGACCGTCGCGGTCCTCTTCCATGCAGAAGATGCAGTTGTTGTTGCAGACGGCGCCGGTGAGGATGTGGACGCGATCCGTTGCGGATCGGATCCGGCCCTCGATACTCGTGCTGTTGTCCCCCGCCAGCCTCATCCCGCTCCGGCGCTCGCTACCAACTCCCGTGGCTTCCGTGACTGCCGTGCGATCCGTGGCTTCCGTGACTGCCGTGGCTGCCGTGGCTTCCGTGGCTGCCGTGCGATCCGTGACTACAGTGGGTCGGCGCCATCATCGGGTCGGCGGGGTTGCCCTCCTGACCCGGTCCTGGTCCTTCGTCGGCGTTGTCGCGCGCGCGTTGTGAGATCTCGCGCTGTGTCTCGTCGAGCATGTCGCCCGGCGAGGTCTCGAACGAAGGCAGGTCGTCGTAGAGTGCGCCGTCTTCCGGCTCACCTTCGACAGGCTCGTCGTCGCTTGGATCGTCCTGCATCCAAATCCCGGAAACGCTGTCCGGCCCCCGGGTAGCGTACCAGATCAGCCACCCGTTCCGCGCCAATCACGATGCGCTCTGCGCACGGTGTGCAACTGCGTTCACGCGGGGTCTGGGTCGTGGACGAAGTGGTCTCGGGGCCGCACGGTCGTCCACTTCTCCAGCACCTCCCGGACCTCTCCGCCGCGGGCGAGGCGCTCGAACAAGATGTCCTGGATCCCCTTGTGCACCGCACACATCGAGCTTTCGCGCATCCGCCCGAACATCGTGCCGAGGGTCTTGTGGTTGTGCTCGGGTTGTGTGCCGCAATACGGCTGATATGCGCAGTTGACGCAATCCGGCTGGCTGTCGAGGTTGGACGCCAGTGCCATCGCCCGGATCGTGGGGTGCCCGACGATGTCCCGATAGGACGAGGTCGCCGCATCGCCGATCTGAAACGTCGAGTCGCCCATCTCGTGGAGCATCCGCCCCTCGTCCGACGAGAAGATCTTCCCGTCGTAGTTGTAGGCAAGCTGGCCGATCCCCGCACCGCCGGGGCTGCGAATGTCGAGGAAGTTGGGGTCCTCGCCCGAGAGGATCTTGGTCAGGAAGATGGCGGCGAAGCGCTCGAGAATCTCCACGCCCTGACCGTTGAGCTCGATCATCGCGTCGAGGGCCTCGGCGTAAAACCGCAGGTAGGCCTCGCGCGGGTAGTCGACGATGCGCTTGGTCTTGTCGGCGAAACCAAACGGATCGATCGGCCGCAGGAACAACGCACGGCACCCGAGCCCGACGTAGGTGTCGACGATCGCACGCGGGTCGTCCAGGGCGGCGCGGGTGGTCGTGAGCAGCGCTTCGACGTGATAGAGGGTCGGGTCGAGCCCGCGTTCACCGTAGGCCTCGTTGATCCGCGCGATCCAGTGGGCCGCCTGGTCGAACGCCGACATCGTCCGGAGCTTGCGTTGCTTGTCGTGGAGCGCCTTGGGACCGTCGATACTCGTGCAGATCTGAACGCGGTGGTCGAGCAGATAGGCGAGCTTGTCCTCGTCCATCAGCGCGAGGTTGGACACCATCGTGAACTCGAGCTGCTTGCCAGCGGTGGCGTTGTGCTTCAGCGCGTACTCGATGGTGTGCTTGACGACCTCGAAGTTGACCAGCGGCTCGCCGCCCTGGAACTCGATCGTGACCGCGGGGCTGGTGCTGCGCAGCGCCAGGTCGACGCAGCGCTCGGCGGTCTGCGGACTCATGTCCGTATCGAGGCGATCCATGTCCGCCCGCGACGCATGGCAGTACACGCACGTCTCGTTGCAGCGCAGCGTGACCACCATCAGGTGCAGGTTGGGGCCGTAGTGCACGAAGCGCTTGCGACGACGCAGTCCCTCGGCCGCCGCCACCACGTCGTAGCTCGCGCGCAGGAAGTTGGCCGCGCGCAGCCGATCGTGCAGCTCGCCGCCGGGCTCGACCTTGCCCGTGGCGAACGCGGTGAACTCGTCCTGCGACAGCAGCAACCAGCGCCCCTCGAGGTTGGTGATCACGACCTGGTCGCCGACTTCGCGCCAGCGAAAGAACGCGGGCGTACGGGCATCGAGCAGATCGAGTGTCGGCAGCTTCACGGGAGCACTCCCGACTCGCCCCGACGGATCGTCAACCCGAGGGCGAAGTTGGACAGCTCGCCGCACAGCCGGCGCAGCTGGGCCTCGCGCTTGGGGATGACGGTGACGACCCATGCCTCGGGCTGCTCTTCACGCTCGAAGGTGGCGAAGCGATCGAAGCGCTTGATCGCCTCGTCGACCGCCTCGCCCGCGTAGATCGTTCGAGCGAAACGCAGAGTCTTGCGCACGCTCATGGCTCGTCCCCGTCTTTCTTGGGTTTCTTGTACTTGTCCTCCCACGACTGGGCGATGCCCAGCGGGTCGTCGAAGGGCTCGGCGGAGAAGTCGAAGGCCTCGAGCTCGTCGAGCGACGGGGGCCCCATCGCACCTCCGAACGCCTGCATCGTCACCGCCTCGATCATCGCGCGGTTGTTCTTGGTGATCTCGTGGCGCCACGCGCAGGACAGCAGCTCGTTGGCGAACTCGCCCGCGAGCTCGGCCAGCGTCGGCGCCGCTGCCCCAGGGTCCTTCTTGGATAACGTGATCGTCCACGCCTCGGACGACGGACGACCAAGCCAGACGAAACATCGGTCGATGAACACGTACGAAGCCCCGTACAGGGCGGGCAGCGGGTAAGCCTCCGCCGGTACCGTCATGGTGACCGACGCATCGGCCTCGTCCATGGTGACTCCCGGCGGCATCGTCGGGGCGACCTTGGGCCCGTCGTTCATGCGCTCGATGGTAACAGAGCGCGCGCCACGACCATCCACTGGTTGGCGGTGTCGGCTGCGACGTCGTGTCGTTGCTCGATCGCCAGCCCGGCCCGCGACAGGGCGGCGACGGCTGCGTCGGCGTCGTCGTTGCGGTGGTGCTCGAGGGCCAACGGGGCCGAGCGGGCGCGCTGAGCCTGCGCAGGCATGCGTGCCAGCCCAAACGCGACGTTGTCGACCACGACGATCGTGCCGCCCGGGCGCAGTCGCCGGACCAGCACACCAATCGCCCGCGCCGGATCGCGCAGATGGTTCCAGCTGCGAAGGATGAGCGCGTGGTCGAAGCGCCGCTCGCCCAACACGTCGTCGGCCGCCTCCGCCGAGACGGGGAAGACCTCGCCCCAGGAGCGCCGGGCAGCGACCCGGGCCGCAGCCTCCGCGTCGGGCTCGAGCCCCGTCCATGCGATGCGACCCGCTGCCACCGCCTCCCCGAGCAGCTCGTCGTAGGGCCCCTCTCCGCAGCCGACGTCGAGCACGGCGCCGGTCAGTGCCTCCAGGTGGCGGCGCACCGCGGCATCATCCCGCGAAAACCAGTCCTCGAAGACCGGCTCGAACAAGCCGGTGCACCGCGCTGCGTGGGGACAGTCGTCGCATTCTTCGGCGCGGCGCAGCGGAACGAGGTCGCGAGCAAAGTCATCGGGCGCGGCCTTGTGGGTTGCGTCGAGATAGACCTGCTCCACGCCATGCTTGGCCCGAGCGATGGCGGCATCCGAAAAGTCGCGCCCCTCGGCGCGGTAACACGCGATCTTGCCGTCGTGGCGGACCAGCAGGTCGCGCGCCCGATCCCACGGAGCGGTGCCCTCGTCCCGCAGCGGACACCGCCCATCGGGGCCGGTGGCCATGGTCTGCTCGAACACCCAGTCGAACGCGTTGCCGCGCGGGCGATCGGTGACCGGCCGCAGCATCGCGTGCCCGTGCTTGGCCACGTACTCGGAGAACAACCCCGGACACGGCCCCGCCAGCGCGCAGTCCCGACAGGGCGGCGGCTTGACCTTGTTGTCGTCGTCGACGGGAAAGAGGTCGGGCTCGCCGATCTCGACCATCGTGCGAAAGCCGTGCGTGCGCAGGTCGTCGAAGTCGTGCTCGAGTCCAGGCAGCAAACACAGCGGAAAGCCGCCGTGCACGAAGCGCGGACCGTCGGCCCCGGCGAGTGAACGACCGTGCTCGATCGCCTCCTTGACGCGTGCCGCGGCGTCCTCGATGCGGGGCACCAGCGCGCCCATCAGGTGCAGCCCGCCTCCCTTGGGCTCGCACGCGGAAAACTTCACCCGTGCGTCGGGCCAACGCTGCACGTGCTCGACCAACGCGCGCAGGTGCTCGACGTTGTGGCGCGTCACCACGCAGTTGATCGTCAGGTCGAGCCCACGTCCCGACAGACTCTCGAGTGCGGCGTTGGCTGCCTCCCACGAATCGGCTCGCACGAGTCGGTCGTGAATCTTGCCCTCGCCGCCGTGCAGCGACATGTACACGTAGCGCAGCCCGTGCTCGAGCAAGCCGTCGAGGACCTCGGGATACGCGAGCATCAGGCCGTTGGTCACCAGTCCGACGGTGCAGCCGTGCCCGGCGATACGCTCGGCCCACTGCTGCAGCTCGGACCGGATGGTGGGCTCACCGCCCGACAGCACGATCGTCTCGTGACCGAGCGCCGCGGCGCGATCGATTTTCGCCTCGACCTCCGCGCTGCTGCCCTGAATGTGGCGCACGTCCTGGGTGTGGCAAAAGCTGCAGTGCTCGTTGCAGGCGTAGCCGACCTTGATCAGCGCCTTGCCCCGCCGGGCTGGCGCGCGCCGCCTCCGGCGTTCGTCGGGACGCACCACCAAGCCATGTTAGCAGCCGACTGCAGCGCTCACAGCCGCCGTCGGCGCCGGATCAGCACCAGGCCGAGCAACACCATGCTGGCCGGCATCGCGGAGGTCCGGCTTGCCCGGCAGGCGCACCCGTTGGCGTCGTCCGTCTCGCTCGGCTCGGAAGCGTCGCCGCCGTCGCTGTCCTCGCCACCATCGCTCGAGGTCGTGCCGGGCTCGGCCTCCCCACCGCTGCTGGTGCCTTCATCGCTGGCCGCGGTCCCGCCGTCGGCCCCGGGCGGGTCACCGCCGACCTGGATCTCGACGAACTGCGAGAACAACGGGCCGCCGATGTTGCGAACGACGACGCCGCGAAACTCGTGCATGCCTTCCTCGAGGGTCACGCTCCACTCACAGGTGCCCGCCCCGTCGCACGTCATTTCCTGCGCGACGCCGTTGACCTCGAGACTGACGTCCTGGATTTCGAGCGCCGAGTCGTTGGTGACCTCGACGGCCACGTCGACCGTCGAGGGAACGTCTGGGTAGTACGTTCCGTCTTCGGGCTGGAGGATGTCGACCTGGTCGTCGTCTCCACCAGCGACGGGCGCCGGCGAAGCACGAAGGTCAGGCGGTGCGGCGAGCACCACCAGGCCAAGGGAGACGGCGAGCATGACGGTGTTTTATGCGGGTGCGCGAGGCGGATCAATCAATTCCCACCGGGCCCGCCGTGCTCCGCCAGCCAGGTTCGGATCTCGTCGCTTTCCTCCGCGAAGCTCTCGCCGTGCTCGGCGTAGAGGGCAAGCGCGGCCTCGGCCCGCTCGCGCGCCTGCATGCGGTCGCCCCCGGTGTCCCATTGGGCCTGCGCCTGCAGAAACTTCGCCGAAGCGACAAACGCGGGACTGACCGGGTTGTCCTCCAGGATCGACAGTGAGCGCTCGGCGTTGAGCAGGGCGGCCTCGTACTGCTCGAGCTCGCCGTGAATTGCTGCAACGTCGAGCAACGTGGCCGCGACCTCCGGGTGCTCGGGGCCGAGCGTGCTCTCCAGGATGTCGAGTGCGGCGCTGTGATCGGCGAGTGCCCCTGCCAAGTCCTCCTGGCGGTAGCGAATGAACCCACGGGTGTTGAGCGCCGACGCCGTTGCAGCATGCATCTCCCCGAGCAGCGCCAGCTGCATCGCGAGGCCGCGCTCGACCTCGGCCGCCGCTTCGTCCACGCGCCCGAGCTCGACCATCGACATCGCCCGGTGCACGTACGTCGCCCCCACCATCTCGTGCCCCTCCCCGAAGGTGTCGACCAAGATCGCCAGGCTGCGGTCGTAGGCGCGAAGGGCAGCGTCGTACTCGCCCATCTGGTCCGCAACGATGCCCAGGTTGCCGTAGGCCCACGCGACTTCGGGGTGGGTCTCCCCGTAGAGCGCGACCTTGATGGCCAGCGCACGCTCGTGCATCGCCCGCGCCTCAGAGTAGCGGGCCATGGCCGACAGTGCCCCTCCGATTGCATCGAGGCCGGTGGCGACGAGTGGATGGTCCGGCCCGAGCGACGTCTCGTGGATCTCGAGGGCACGACGAAAGAGCGCCAGCGCCTCGGCGTGGCGGCCCATCTGATCGTAGACCCCGCCCAAGTTGCCCAGCGAGTGCCCCACGTCCGGATGATGCGGACCGAGCAAGCGCTCGAACGTCTCGTAGGCTCGCTGCGCGTACGAGAGCCCGTCTTCGAACTGCCCCATCCCGGAGTAGGCGATGCCGACGTTCTCGAGCGCCCCCGCGACCTCGGGATGATCGTCGCCCAGCAGCGCTCGCTTGGCTTGGTACGCCTCCTCGAAGTGGGTGGCGGCCTCGGCAAAGCGCCCAAATGACGAGTGCACGATTCCGATGTTGCTGGTCAGGCGGGCTTCGGCGAGCGGGTCGATGGCGGTTCGGCCGAGGGATGCTCTCGCGTGTCGAGCCCACTCGAGCGCCGCATGCTCGTCGGCGCCTTCCTGCGCGGTGAGGTGCACCAGTCGAATCGCCGCATCGGCGGCCAAGGCATCGGCGCCGAACCCCGACGCCACCAACGCGGCCTCGGACCAGCTACCGTGGCTCGCCCCGTGATCGCCGAGCGCGATCTGAATGCTGCCCAGCCGCAGCAGGGCCTCCGCGAGCACGGGCGGGTACGACAGCGCGCGGGCGCGGGCGACCACGGTCTGGGCCGGCTCGAGGGCGGCTTCGAAGTGGCCCGCCTTTTCTTCGGCCCCGATCCGCTCGAGCTGTGCCCGTAGTGATGCCACCTCGGCGGCGACCTCGGGGTCGCTCGGGGGCGCGACGTCGGCGTGCAGCGCCCCGGGGTCGGAGCACCGCGCGAGAACCGGTAGCGAAGAGACCTGCCCGACCGCACGCTCGACGGTCGCGGCATCGGCCCGTTCGAGCCGATCGAGCGTCGCGGCGAGCGAGACTTCGGCTCGCGACAGACAGGCCATCTGCAGGTCGAGCAGCCCATCGTCCTCGCCCTCGACGAGGCACGCGTCGCGATGCCCGACGCGCCAAGCCTGCACGTAGTCCTCGAGCATGTCCGAAGTCGAACGCCACGCGTCTTCGGCGTACGGAACCTGGGTCGCGGAGAAGGCCGCCGCGATCCGCTCCTGGCGCTCGGGCGTCCAAAGATCGGCCACGCGGGTCTCGGCGCCGGCGCACCGATCCGACCCGCCGCCGGCGATCCCGGGCTCGAGGACGAGCGCCGCGCCCATGCCCACCAGTCCCGCCGCGCCGAGCACCCAGCGCCAGCGCGCTCTGGGCCGCTTCGCTCGACCGAGCGCGTCGAGCAGTCGTGCCATCGTCGGATATCGCCGGTCCGGATCGGCAGACAGACCGCGACGAAGCACGGCCGCGAGCCGCTCCGGGATCGGGCGCTCGGGATTGGTGACCGGGCCCTCGTTGGCCTTCTGCCGAGCCAGGGCCTCGAGCGAGTTGGCTCGAAACGCCCGCTTGCCCTGCAGCGCCTCCCAGCCGGTCGCACAAAAGGAGAACTGGTCGGCCCGCGCGTCGAAGACCTTGGCCGCGTGCTGCTCGGGAGCCATGTACGCCGGCGTGCCCATAATGACGCCAGCCTCCGTCAGCCCACCGGTGGCCGACGCCGACAGGCTCGCGCCCTGCTCTTCGACCAGCGACGAGCGCGTGGGCCCGAGGCTCGCCCCCGCGGTGTTCATCGCCCGGGCGAGTCCGAAGTCCATGACGACGGCGCGGCCGTCCCGGGTGACCATGACGTTCGACGGCTTGAGATCCCGGTGCAACAAGCCCGCAGCATGGGCCTGTGCGACCCCGCGTCCCGCCTGCAGCAACACGTCGACGATCTCGTCCACGCTGGGGCGCTCGTGCTCGAGCCAGCGGTCGAGCGTCATGCCGTCGAGCAACTCCATCGCGACGAACACCCGGCCGTCGTGCTCGCCGACGTCGTACACGGCGACCACGCCGGGATGCGACAGCTTGGCCATCGCCTGGGCCTCGAGCACCAGTCGCGCGCGGCCCTCGGTGGTCTTGGTCCGCGCGCGGGCGTGCAGCACCTTGATCGCGACTCGACGGTCGAGCTCCGGATCGCGCGCGGCGAACACGACCCCCATGCCCCCGGCCCCCAGGCGTTCCTCGAGCACGTAGCGGCCCAGCGGGGCGCCGGGGCCCAGCCCCATGATCCCCGCCAGCGGACGTCGATCGGCGACGGTCGACGACACATCGTCGCCATCCATGACCACCGCGGTCTGCTCCACGTCCCCCGACACAGCGTGTTGTTCCGAAGAGCCGAGGCCCTTCCCCCGACAACCAGGGTAGGACGAACGGCGGCGCACGTCAGTCCAATGATCGGCGCTTTGTCGTCGCGCCGTGTCCATCGAGACCCCACCCGCCGTTTGCCCTCGGTCCTCGGGGCAGATTGCCCAATGGTCTCGAAACGGCGCCCCAGCGGCTCCAGCGCGCGCTCTGCAAAAAAACGACGTCAGCCTGAACGGGTTTGCCGACGGCCCGGACGTGCTGGTGAACGACATGCCTATCCAGCCATCCAGCTCCAACGCCCCTGCGGATTTCGACCTTCTTGGCCGGTTTGCTCGCTGCGCCCCTCTGCCGGCGCTGCTCGCCCTCGGCCTGCTCGGGTGTGACCCGGGCGGAAGCGACGACGACGGCGAGTCACCCGAGCCGACCGATGCCGGCGACACCGACGCGCCCGGCGACGACGACGACGATGACGACGGGACCGACGACGGGACCGGCGGCGACACCGGCGGCACCGACCAGGACTCGGGCTCGGACGACGGCGTCGACGACGACAGCGGGACCGACGATCCAACGCCGTCGATGGGCGTGATCGATGTCGACTTCGGCAACCGCTACACGGTCGCGGTCATGGCCGACGGCCGCGTCTTCTCCTGGGGGCAGATCCCCAACGCCGGCGGCAACGAGACCCCGCTCGAGATCGCGGCGATCTCGGGCGCCGTGGCGGTCGACCTGCCCTTCATTCTTCTCGATGATGGCACTGCGGTGGAGTTCGACGGCACGGCCGCACCGACGCCGCTCGAGCTCGAAGGCATTCACGACATCAGTGGCGGTGACGGCGGCGCAAACTGTGCGATCGCGGGCGACGACCGTCAGCTCTATTGCTGGGGTTTTTCCGGACTCGGCGTGCTCGGCTTCGACCCACCGGAAAACCCCGAGGTGCCCACCGTCGTCCCCGGCATGACGGGCGTCGCCGACGTTGCGGTGGGATCGGAGCACACCTGCGTGCTGATGGAGGGCGGCGAAGTCCAGTGCACCGGGCGCGGCGAGAGCGGCCAGCTCGGCGACGGCGCCTTCGACTCCAGTCGGGTCGGGTTCGAGCCCGTCATTGGCGACGCCGACTTCGTCCAGCTGTCCACCAGCGGCGACAGTGCCTGCGGTTTGCGTGCGAGCGGCGAGCTGGTGTGCTGGGGGTGGACCTGGATTACGGGTTCCGTCGGCACCCCCACGGCGCCCGTCTCCGGAATCCCGAACGGAACCGGGTTGATCAGCAGCGACCACATGCAGTGCATCTGGGACGAGGCCTCGCTGTGGTGCTGGGGCTACGGCCCCAGCGGTGGGGTCGGCAACGGCCAGACCTGGTCCGGGATGGCGCAGGAGGACCCCTTCCAAGTCGAGGGCCTTCCTCCCATCGCCGGCGGTCGAACGGGCACGTGCGTCTACACGACCGAGGGCGAGCTCTACTGCTGGGGCGAGAACAGCTTCGGCGAGACCGGAACGGGCCTGCCCGACTCGAGCGTGCTCGAGCCGACGCTCGTCGAGTTCCCCGAGTGAGTCACTCTTCGGACCACTTTGGCAGCTCCGCTCCATCGGAGAGCGCGGCGTAGGCTTGCTTGAGCTTGAGCCGCGCTCGCCGAAACCGGGTCCGCGCCCCGTTCTCCGTCAGGCCCAAGGCCTCCGCCACTTCGACGGCGGAGAGCCGCTGCCAGTAGCGCAGCTCGAGTGCGATCTGAAAGTCGAGCGGAATGGTCGCCATCGCTCGCTGCAGCAGGTCGCGCTCTTCGTGTTTGGCGATCCGCTGCGTCGGCGTGGTCGCCAGCTCGGCCAGCGACACCCGGGACATCATCTCCTCGCCCTTGAGCTGCCCTCGTCCCTCGTAGTGCCGCAGCAGTTGCTTGCGGGCCACCCCGAACAACAGCGCGCGAAAGGAGCGAACCTCGGTGGGCGCGGTCTTGACCCTCATGCACGCCATGAATGTCTCCTGAAGGAGGTCCTCGGCGGCCGGTCCGACCTTGTTCGACAAGAAGCGCAGCACGTCGGGACCGTGCTCGCGAATCAGGGCATCGCCGTCCTCCCGACTGCCGCCCCGCCACGCCACGTAGCGCGCCTCGTCCGAGGGCTCCGCCATCGGCGAGCATGGTAGCAGCCCGCAACCGCTACGGCTCGATCCCCTCGGCGGAGAGCCCGGCCAGCTTGTCCTCGACGTCTACGATCCGAACGTGGCCCGGCTCGAGGTGGCGCCCGTAGACCTCGAGCGCCGAACGATACGCGGTGCGTGCCCCATCGACGTTGCCCAGCTTGCGCTCGACGTGGCCCTTCGCCGCCCAGGCGATCCCCATCTCGAACGAGTCCACCTTGTTGCTGTCGCGGAGGTGCTGCTCGAATGCGACGACCAGCGAGCGAGCCTCCTCGCCGCGCTGTGGATCCTCCGCCAGCAGCAGCGCGAGGTTGAGCTGCGTCTGCTGGCGCAGCCCCGCGGGAACGTCCTGCGCAAGCACCTTCCGGTACATGCGTTCGGCGGCAGCGGGCTGCTCGAGGTAGCGGTACACGGTGCCGAGCTGCGTCTGGGCGGGCACCACCGCATCGGCGTTGCCGGGGTAGTACTCCTCGGCTCGATCGAGGCTCGCTTCGAAGCGCTCCTTGGCGTGCTCGTAGTCCTCCAGCCAGATCGACACCGAGCCCAGCGTCACGAAGGCATGGATGGAGTGTCGGTCATGCCACGGCAGCGCCATCGCCTCGGCGAACACCTGGGCCGACAGCGCCCGCGCCTCGTCCGTTTCGTCCGCGATCCGCAGTCCCATCGCCAGGTCCGCGCGAGCCTCCATCGCAATATGCGGAGCGGCATTGACACGCTCGCGCAGCGCCGCGGCTTCGCGATGCCAGCGACGTGCCCCGTCGATGTCGCCCAGCCAGGCGCTCGTCGTCAGGCACTCGTGGGCCGAACGCATGGCGATCCGATCCGCGCCTCCTGCCGCGGCGAGGTCGTACGCCTCGGTGCAGTACGCGTTGCCCTGGGCGTTGTCTCCGTTGTTGGTCGCCCACAGTGACGCCTCGAGGGCGATCGCAGCGGCGGTCGGCCGGTGCCCGAGCATGCGAGCCTCGGCCAGCTTGTCCGGCACGTCCGCGAGCAACGCGATCCCCTCGTCGGTGGTGCGCGGCTGAGCGACCCACTCGGCGAGCGCCTCGACGCGCCGCCGCGTCTGAGGATCGCCCGGTAGCGGCTCGCGGTTGGCGAGCATGCGATCGGTACAGTCGGTCGCGTCCGGAAGATCGCGAAGCCGGCTGTCGAATGCGCGAGCCGCCGCCACGGATGCGGCGCCGGCATCGAGCTGGCGCGACATCGCGGCCTGCGAACGGGTGAGGCACTCCTCGACGCGTGACGCGGGAACTGCCCCGGGGGCGCGGTCAGCCTGGCACCCGGTCTGCGCCGCGTCCCTCCAGCTCCCCTCGTACTCGGCGAGCACACCGACGACGGCGCGACGGGTGGGTCCGCTGACGTCTGCCTCGTCCAGGCGCTGCAGCAGGGCCTTGCGGCGCGCATCGAAGTCCACGGAAAACGACTCGATCTTGCTCCGGCACGCGACGGCGTCCGAGTCGGTGGGACGCACGCCCAGCCACGCCAGACCGCCGAGGGCCAACACGGCGAGCCCCAGCGCCACCGCGCGTCGGGGTCGCACGACCCGGTCCAGCTCGGCCACGAACGCGCGCATCGACGGCCAGCGGTCCTCGGGCTTGGGGGCCATGCCTCGGGTCACCACCTCGAACACGCGGTGGGGTACCGTCGACGACGAGACGGGCGGCCGCGAGGGAGGACCCGCGCGCTTGGCCTCCAGCAGCGACACGAGGTCCCGCGCCGCGTGGGGGCGCTCGCCGAACAACCCCTCGTAGAGCGACACGGCGAAGCCGAAGATGTCGGTCGCGGCGGTCGCATCCTCGCCCTCGTGCTGCTCGGGTGCCATGTATGCCGGCGTTCCAACCGCAACACCGGTCATCGTCAGCGACGCCTCGGTCAGCGGCGCGCTGTCGGGCTCCGATGGCAGGTCGTCGCGATACCGGGCGAGTCCGAAGTCCACGACGCGCGGTCGACCGTCGTCTCCCATCAAGACGTTCGCGGGTTTGAAGTCACGGTGCACCAGGCCCGCGTCGTGGGCCGCAACCAGTCCCCGCCCCGCCGCAACGAAGGCGACCACCACTTGCTGCCAAGACGGCGCCGGCTCGGCCTTCATCCACGCGCCGAGCTCCTGCCCGACGACCAGCTCCATCACGAGGTACGGCCGCGCGCCGTGCAGTCCGACGTCGTAGACCGGCACCACGTTCGGGTGCGCGAGCTGGGCGACCGCCTGGGCCTCCCGGCGCATGCGAGCCAGCCGCTCCGTCGTCAGGTGCCCTTCGAGAAGCTTGAGCGCCACATCGCGGTCGAGTCGCTCGTCCCGCGCCCGCCAGACCACGCCCATCCCGCCCCGCCCAAGCACGTCGACGAGCCGATAGCGGTCGTCGAGCACGTCCGTCGCGCTCAGCTGGCGCGCGGGGTCGAGCACGGCTCGGCGCAGTGCCTCGATCGCGGCGGCTTCACCCGTGCCCGGTGGTGGCCCCTCTGCGAGAAAGGTGTCGCCCAGGGAGATTTCGCTGTCGCTCGTCACGACAGTCCTGCCATGCGCAGCACGTCCCGGGTTCGCTTGCCGAGCTCGGCCCGGGTCTCGCTGTACGCAAGGCTCATCGCTTCATCGATTGGCTCGTCGGCGTCCCAGGCGTCGGCGAGGACGTGCTGGGGCAGCTCGCGACGGAGGATTCGGTAGGCGTACGCCGCGGCGTACAAGTCGTCGAGCAGCCCCAGCGGACCGAGCTCCGCCTCGGGCAGCACGTCGTCGGGCACCACGAAGTACGCGAGCACCGAGGTCACGATCGTCCGTGCGTCTCGACTGATGCGCTCGTCGACGAGCAGTCGCGCATAAAGGGAGAACACCTGCGGCACCAGCCGCACCGCCCGAGCCCGCGAGCCCTCGTAGTCGTGCACGAAGCGGTGCAGCGAGGCGGCGTAGTCGGGGACGGGAAAGGGCATCGCGGGCGCCCCAGTATCGCGCCGATCGCCAGCGCAGGGAGCGCCCGACGGCCCCGACCCAGCTTCAGAGCATGATGTCGGCGTCCAGATCGGTGGACACTTCGAGCACCTGCACACCGTTGGTGTAGCGATCGAAGCCGCCTGCCATTCCATCCGACATCCAGCTGTCGCCCAGATCGATCGTGACGCTGTCACCTTCGTCACCGATGATCTGCAGCTGCCTGCCCACGCCCATCACCGCGCGAACGTCGTCCTCGTCCATGGTCAGGCTGTTGTCGCCGGTACCGGTCAGGTCGATGACCTCGATGTCCACGATCGCCGGATTGGGAATCGCAACGAAGTTGAGCGTGATGTCGGCGTCCACGACGACGAGCGAGTCCTGCCCACTGCCGCCGTCGATCCTGAAGAACTGGCCCGCCGTCAGCTCGATCGTGTCCGCCCCGGCGCCGGTGTACACCACGTCCGAGCCACCGCCGCCGCCGATCATGTCCGCGCCTTGCCCGGCCACGATGCCATCGGCTCCGGGTGAGCCGACGTAGGTGTCGCCGCCGTCGCTACCGACGTAGTCGACGTTGCCGCGCCATCCTGCGCCGAAGACCACGTACACCGAGCCCGATTCGTCCTGGACCGCGTCGCTGCCCGGCGCGCCCACGATGAAGTCGCCCAGGCCGTCGCCATCGATGTCACCGCCGCCCGCGATCGCGGTCCCCAGGGTGTCGACCTGGCTCTCGCCGTCGAACGCAATGCCGCCGTTGCCGAGCGAGACGTCGGCGAGCTCGACGCGAAGGCCGTCGGACTTGCCGAACACGACCCACGCACGCCCCGCGTTGGGTCCGGCGAAGTCGGCATTGGCCGCGCCGAACAGCAGGTCGGCGAAGCCGTCGCCGTCGACATCGGACGCACCGCCCGTGACCAACCCCAGAAAGTTGCCGCCCGCCTCGCCGTCGAGTCCAAAGCCACCGTCGCCCGCGAGCACATCCGACAGCTCGACGTCTTCGGTGTCGGTCTTGCCGAACACCACGTAGGACTGCCCCTGGAAGAGGAGGTCGTCTTCGGCCCCGCTGGCTCCGATCAACACGTCGGCCCGACCATCGCCGTTGACGTCGCCGGGCATCGCCACGTCGCTGCCCGCGACGTCGAGACTCGCGATGCCATTGATCGCAAAACCGGACGATCCGGGACTGACGAGGTTGACCTGCGCACCGTTGGTCTTTCCGAACACCACGTAGGCCGCGCCGGAGTTGCCGCCGTTGGGATCGGCCTGGTCGGCTCCGATCACGAGGTCGTCGAGCCCGTCGCCGTCGAGGTCGTGCCCGCCCGCGATGGCCGAGCCCGACTGATCGTCGACGCCCTCACCGTTGGCCACGAACCCGCCCATGCCGCCCAGGACATCCGACAGCGCGATCGCGTCGGTCTCGGTGCGACCGTGCACCACGTAGGTACGCCCCGAGTCCGGCACGGTGCCGGCAAAGGGAGCCCCCACCGCGACGTCGTCGTAGCCGTCTCCGTTGACGTCGCCGACCATCGCGACGGCAGTCCCCGCGTCGTCGCCGACGACCTGGCCGTTGAGGACGAAGCCGCCGGTGCCGGCCTCGAGCTCGGTCACGGTGACCGCCGCTCCGTCGTTCTTGCCGTGCACGACGTAGGCCTGGCCGGCATTGCCTGATCCAGGGGCCCCGATGATGATGTCGTCCAGGCCGTCGCCGTTGACGTCGCCGCCACCGTCCACGGAGATGCCGAAGTCCTCGCCCGTCGCGTCGTTGGTGATCGTGAAGCCGCCCATCCCGAGTGCCACGTCGTCCAGGTCCACGGTTGCGCCGTCGTCCTTGCCGAAGACCACCCAGACCTGCCCCATGCCGCCGTCCGCGTTGGTCGTCGCGACCACGACGTCATCGAGGCCGTCGCCGTTGACGTCGCCACCGTTCGCAACGCGCATCCCCGCCTCGCCCGTCAGCTCGGTGCCGTCGATGCGGAACCCGAACTGTCCCATCGCCACGTCACCGAGGTCGACGATCGACGGGCGCACCACGACGTTGACCACGCCGTCCGCCGTGTTGCCCTGCCCGTCGTCGATCGAGTAGTTGAAGCTGTCCTCGCCCCAAAATCCGGCCGGGGGCGTGTACGAAAAGGCGCCCTCGCCGTCGACGGACACCGTGCCGCCCTGCACGCTCATCGCGTCCGAGCTGGTCACCGTGAGCGGGTCGTCGTCAG
>JGI12316J15310_10000178_pt12 | contig 19160 bp, 23 predicted proteins | sample MarCyaLeptolynsp_FD_15310 | JGI IMG/M metagenome (IMG submission 15310)
GGAGTATACAGGCAATTGCGGTAGTACACATTTTCCTCAGCTAGAACTTGCTCAATCTCAGCCTGAGGCAACAGCTCACAGAAGGGGAGTCCTAAGCTCTGGGTAAATTTTTGCTTGAGAATTTCGGCTCGATTTGCCATAGTAAAGGGCATTGTAGTTTGTTCTTCAAGGTTTAGATCTTCTCATATCAAGCCTTGAAGACTTTTTCTATTCCCTTATTTCAGTGCCATTCCAGGTAGTCTCCAGGCTTCAACTCGCTGGTAAAGGTGGTGCCGGTGCCGGTTACATTGACCCCGGCGCTGGAGATCGTTCCCGACAGATCTAAAAAAGCTTGGGCAGCCTCGATGCGATGGAACCCGCGGGCATACTGATAGGGGTTATAGTACAATCGCTCTCCTGCCAGGTAATCGTATTCGAGCGGCGCAACGGTGTATATCCGATCTCCTTCCAGGGCCAGGATTTTGCCCGCACCGTTGGTCGGACGTACATCGCTATGGGGGTGGGTGGTATAGTCGCTCGTCCACAATGCGGTGGCGCTAATCCAGTTGTGATATTCCCGCTCGTCTTTTAAGTAGGCCAGGTTGGCTCGCTTGACCTCGTTCTCGACGAATTTTGGATCTGCGGGATCTAACGAACAGTCAGGTACGCTCAGCACCTGACGACCTCGGAAGAAGACCTGCAACGAGAAGTGCGTCTTCGGGTGGCGCTCCCCCGGGCCAACAGCAACAGACAGGCCATCGTTGCGCTCAGGCTCCAGGTTCACCTCTCCCAATTGAGACTGTTTGGTCAGCTGAGCACCGCTAAAATCTTGAGAAAAGGGCATCTCAACCCTCAGTTGCGTATCGGAGAGGATGGCAACAATTTTGACCGTGCTGCCCATGCGGTTGGGATCCACCAGGTAATGCCCCACTGCGACCTCGGATAAAAAGGCGATGCCCGTACCGACCACGCTCAGGTTATCGCGGCGGGCGATGGTGCCTGCGGTGGCGGCGGTGGTGAACCCGGAGATCAGCTGCAGTTCGCTGTCGGAGCTGATGGCGGCAATGGTGCGACCCTGCAGCTCGCCATTGACCTCAAGGTAAAGCGTCTCTCCGGCCATCAACTCGCTGGTGAAGGCGGTGCCGGTACCGATCGCGATCAGGTTATCGCGCTGCAGGGTCTCGCCAACGCCGTCGATCGAGAAGGGGCTGGCCACCGTCAGGGTGGTATCGCTGGTGATGCTGGTGATGGCTCGCGCTTCGCCGTTGTAGTAGATGTTGCGACCCACTTCCAATTCATTGGTAAAGGTGGTGCCGACTCCGGTGAGCACCACGCCATTGATATTGACGCTGCCGCTTAGATCGGCAAAGCGGAGAAACTCGATGGTGCCGCTCAGCTCGGCATGGGTACTATAGTCAGCGGTCCCGGCCAGGGCTACCGGCCCGGCCACCCCTTCTGCTGCCAGATTGTGCTGCGCCCCGACGGTGAAGATGACCTCGCCTGAGGCAGCAGCAGCCTCGTTGGCAATGATGGTGTAGGTTTTTCCGGGCACGCCAGTGAAGGTGGCTCGGGCACCCACGAATTCGTTGGCCAGGGTGCCGGGGGCCACCAGGGTAAACGATCTCGCCGTTGCTACCACTACAGGGGTTTGGGCGACCCAGTTGCGGGCACCGCCCCAACGTCCTTCGCTGGCTGCCTCAATTTTTAGCACGGGCGCTCCCATGCGGTTGAGCAGCACCCGCTCGGCTTTGCGCGCCCCGGGTAGGGTCAATCGATATACCCATACGACCCCAGCACCGTCGCTGTTGCGCCAGTAGTGCCGCATCCAGTCGGGCAGCAAATGTTTGCCATCCGGGTAGAGGTGCCACAGCGGATCGTTGGGGTCGCCGTAGAGATCCTGATATTGTCTGAGGCTATAGACAGGCACATATTCGCCCATCGGCCCGCGCCGGGTCACCCCAACCACCGCGCAGGTGCCATAGAACGGATCCGGCAGCGCTGTGTAGCCTGATTCCTCGAACAACCGGATACCGGGAACGTGCTGACCCTGGGGGCCGTACCACCGTTTTAATGCCACCATCTAGCCTACCTCCGTCTGATTTGCTTGCAGGTCGCCCCAATAGTCCGCTTCCCGAATCAGGATGACCCGCTCTAATACCCCTCGCTCTCCGCCACTGGCAGCAAAGCGCGTCTGCGGCAGCCCGGCAGTCCGCTCGATTCGATCTAACTGCTCGTGGGTGGTGCCCTGCAACGGATCGTCCGGATCGAGAATCACTGTCCCGTACTGGAGCGACTGCGGGTAGGGTAAGGTTGTCAGATGGGCCTCGACCGCTGCAATTTCGTCGAAGGTGAGCGGGGTAAAGCCAGTGAACAGAAAAATCTCATTCGATCTGGGGTTGCTGCGCTGACCCTGGAAATCGGCAGGCAGGCAAACCTGGATCGGCTCTCCTGCTCTGGCGAGGGCAACCTGTTGCTGGCCTATACGTCTTAAATCACTGGGGGAAGTGTCTATCATGGGAACCCCTAAAAACAGCATGGGCCGCGACACCTATGCGCCGCGGCCCTCTTAATGACGAACCGGAGTTAAATTGTATGACTCGCTTAGACGCATCCTAGCATGGCTGCGGTGAATTGACACCCCTTGATTTGGGTTGGGTTGGCAGGGGGAAGGGGAGGAAGCAAGGAAATATTACCTCTCGATCTCTACTGCGCTGCCCAAACTCATAACCAAAGGAACCTCCTGCTGCCATTGACTAGCAGGCAGTCCCAATAGCACCAGACGAAATCCGACCGCTGACAGATTGCCGGGAGCCAGCCCCGACTCGAAGCTGCCGGGGCCGGGTTGGATGCCCCGCCGAATTGCCAGGGGCACTCTCAGGTCAAAGCCGGGTAGTTCTAGATAGGGAGACTGGTGGAGGCGCGCTTCCATCTGGCGGGCAATGGCCCAGGCTTCAGCGTCGGTGGTGGCGATAACGGTAACCTCAACCGTTGCCTTGCTGGTGCCGCTTGAGTGCTGCACCAGAGATCGATTGCTGGGGGTACGCACCCAGTCCCGAGCAGGCGGGGAGAAGCCTCGATCTAGCTCCAATAGTTGCACCAGCAGGCTCGGCACTTCGCTCATCTGGATGAAGCCGTCATGCCGCACCACCTCCACTGACGGAGCGTAATCGAATATTAGCTGCACCGCTCCGGGGGGCAGGGCCCCAGCGAAAGCAACTCCCCCTGAGTCGACGCTGCCTGCAACTACAACTTGTGCGGGCACGACCATTGCCACGGGCTGGCTGACGCGAGCAGCAACGATCCCGGCAGGGAGCGGCACCCGGCGGCGATCTGGGACCGGCTCCACCCAGCGGCTCAGCTGCACGGGCTGCCCCAGGCGCTCGGCCAGGGGGAACTCGATGGCATAGGACAGCAGGTCTGTCGCTACCTCGTAGCCTAGCTTCACGCCAGCGATCCGGGGCGAGCGGCCATCGGCTTGACGCTCAATATACAACCCAAACTGCAGCGGCCCGCTCCATTGGGACAGCTGCTGCCTCACCTGTTCGGGGGGTTGCGCCACTGGTGCTGCTGCAGGCATCCAGGCTCCATCAGCAAACTCATAGGGTTGGGCGCTATCGCCGTCAAACAGCGCCACGCTCACACCTCCCTCATCGGGCCAGACCTCGAACCCGGCCCAGCGGTGGGCCAGGCGGGGGGTCACTGCGGGGGTCAACAGCTCGCCGCGCTGCTCCCCAGCTGCCAGCACCAGATACGCGCCGCGACGCACGATGTGACTGAGTGCTGGCAGGCTAGCTCGATCCGCTAGATTCAGGCTGTGGATGTAGTACATGGCCAAAAATCTTCATCGCACCTGATATCTCCAGTTGCAGCTCCTGCAGTCTCGTCAGGAGCTGGACGCAGTGCTCTAATGTTTGCTCGATGCGCTCCAATGCCTGGAAATTGCGGCTGTGGACAGAGGGTTCTACTCCCATATGAATGGCATGTTCGCTGCGCAGGGCTTCCTGGATCGTTTGCATCGTCTCTAAAAATTCTTTCTCCAGCGCTAGAAAGCTGGCCTGCTGTTCGCGCAATTGCTGCAACAGCTGCGTTTGCGTCTCCTGCGAGTGGGTTTGGGTTTCGTGGCTATCCTCCAGGAATTTAGCCTGATTTTTCCTCAGATCGTCCACCAGATCGCCAATCAGTCTAGATTCCACCTCGTCTTTTTTGACCACAAACTTCCACCCTACTCGCAAGATGGCAAGTAGGGTAGCGACTAACAGTCCTCCTTCCACTAAAGATCCCAAGGGTCCCGGCAGCAGAACGCCGGAGGGGATAGAAGGGGTGGACGGAACTTCTGTATGCGTCGTATGGGCTTCCATCAGTTAGCGCTCCAGGGTAAGGCGAAAGAAGGTGGTTAACTCGCGGCGGGTTTGTCTCCTGGCGCTCTCTACTGACAGCTCCCAGAAGCGGCGGCCAGGGATGCGGATATGGGTGGTACTAGCCCGCAGATAGATACCGTAGGCGGCGGCCAGAAACCGACGCATCTTTGCGCTCACCGGGACGATCGCGCCGCGATCCTGCACCCGGGCAATCAGGCTCGGACGCCCCACTGGAATGCCGACGGTGGCAATGCGTTGGCTTCCCCGCTGGCGAAACTCCAGCACCAGATGATTGCGGATGCCGCTGCCGTCGGGGCCGCCGGTGATGCGGTAGATGTGCCGACTCATCTGCGACAGCGGTGGTGGCTGGCCGCCCCGTCCCTGGGTTTCCAGACGGTGGCGCAGCTCTCCTTCTAGTCTCCTGGCGGCACCTTCCATCAGTTGAGCGCCAGCGGCTGCCCCATTGCGCTCCAGGCGCTCCAGTTGCCCGGATAACTGGCCCCATTCGTTCTTAGCGAGGGTTAGTTCCATAAAACATCGAAGGCCCACCACTTGGCGTGGCAGGCCCTGCTAAAACCTGTAATTTGTTGTTAGCGACGATCCTAGCACATCTGTTTTAACTGACCCGCCCTCATGATGTTTTTGGCCACATAATATTGAGGGGGTTGAAGCTCCTATCCATCAATATCAACATTCACATCAATTGTTCCATCGGCGCTAACATAGCCAGGGATCTGACGAAACTGAACTATTTTCTGAGTTAGCGGATGGGTGGGTGATGGGACCAATAACTCGCCCAAAAAAGCTGGAATGACATCTCGAACAACGTGCCAGGGCATCGACGTTATCCGCACACCGTCCCAAGTCGAGAAAAAGAATCCTTGCTCTGGATGATTTGCCTTGAGCCAGTTGTAATAGATGAGATCTTGATAAAAACAGTCCCGCTGCAACAAAAATATAGCGCGGTATCTCTTGAGTTCGCTGGCTGGAACATTCCACCGATGGTGGCCCATATTGGCAAGGTAAGAGACATCATATATGGCAAATTTGCCATTCCCCAGGCGCACTGCTGTTTTGGGGATGAGGCTCTCAGGAAACAGCACGGGAGAATACTCCACACTCAGATGGGGTTTGAGTAGTAATGGAACAGGATCCTACGCTAAGGCTGAAAGTCTTACTGCAAAAAGCTTTCAGCCCTTAATTTTTCTTCATATTTTCTCATTTAAAGAGTGTACCAATTAACCTAGAGGCTGATTGGTACAGAAAAATGGAACGGAATTTCAAGGGTTTGAGGTGCCTGTTTTCCAGAGGGTTTAATTGGTACAAAAAACAAACAGGTCTTAGCGTTGTTTTTTGTTCCGCTGCTACTCAAACCCCCAGATCGACTGCTTCAATGGCACAGGCTAGAAGTTCAGTTGCACTCAATTTGCCTGCTCGAATCGTCTCCTCCAGAAGGCATTTTTCTAGCGCTGCTGCTATCTGTATTTGCTCCATTACACACCTCCTCTCTACACTGTCGATCATCGCTCAACCATCGGGCACCTCACACACCACTTCTCCTTGCAAATATTGCAACCACTCCACCAACTCCAGATCGTCCAATCGCCTGGGGCTGGATTTGCCAAACTTCGCTTGCAGCTGTCGGGCAATCTCAGCCGCACTCCAGCCCAAGCGACGCTGCTGCAGCTGGATCTGCACTAGCACTTCGCTCAGATCGAGCGGCTCATCACTCAGCTCGGGGACACCTTCGCGCTCATGCTCGCTGACAGAGATCGCTCCACCGTTCAGCTCCTCTTGACTCTCACCTTCAAAGGCAACGCTCAACTGTTCCCAACGCTCCTCTTCCTGAGCGCACGATACACCCAGCAGTGGGGTGGAGTCGTTTCTTTGAACGTGCGGGGAGCCATTGATCGTTGAACCTCTGGCATTCCGCTCATCCGATCCCGAACTACCTGCTCTTGTCCCATTCCCCTCAACCTCGGATGTCTCGCTTGGGGTTTCCCCCCCAAACCCCCCCTCTTCTAAAGCAGCAGCCGTGCCAGATTGCGATCGGGGCGCATCTGGCACGGCTATCTGCACAAGCTTCTTCCCACCATCTGCCCGTAACTCTATTCCCACAACTGACAGGCGCAATCTCTGGCCGTCCGCTCCCAAAATCGCCTGTAATTCCCTGGTTCCCTCTGCCTGCAATCGATTCGGGTGCCACAACTCCTTGTGCTTGTAGAGGGTCCCTAATGAGATCCCGTAGCTGCTCAGGGCACGCGCACGGGCGGTCGCGCCTGCGGGCAACTCGCTTCTTTCCTCTAGTTCGGCGAGCGCGGCGCAGAGGCGAGCGCGCGCCTCTCTAGCCCGCCTCTCGTTCTCGCTTTCCCCACTGCTCTCGCTGGCAGGCTCGTTGATGCTGTTGCTCTGGCTGTAGGGGTAATACTTCGGGCTTCGCTGCACGCACCGCGCCCATTCGGCGGCTCGCTCTTCTATCTTGTCCTGGTGGTCGCAATAGTCTGCGTAGCCGGGCAGCGCTCTGGCGATGGTGACAATGTCATCGACCAGGGCTTGCCCTTTTAACGGGGCTTCGGCATAGAGAATATGGCCGAATACGTAGCTCCTCATCGCGATCCGGCCCAACAACTGGTTGGTTTGACCGGCTCCGCTCCAGCCGACTTCGATCTCGGCGTTGAGGTCGTTTAAGAATTTGTCGGCGCTGGCGGTTAGGCGATGGCGCACCCGGCGGCATTGTTTCAGCAGCTGCTCTAGCGTTGCCGCGCTCAGGTCGTTTTGAGCCTGCGCTAGCTGCCATTGGCTGGTGAAGCGCTCTCGGCTGCTCCGGATCGGCTCGAGGACCTCGTTTAATAGGTAGGAGCCTGCTTGCATGGGCAGGCGATGGCCGTTGTATAGGGTGGGGCTGCCTCCGGGCAGGTAGGGCTTTAGCTGGGGGAAGATTTCTAGCTGGCCGGGGGCAGGTTTGTATCCCTGGTTCTCCAGCAAGGTGGTCACTGCGGCGGCGATTTTCCAGGAGGGTTGCGCTTCGCTAAAGGGAAAGTACAGGTGAATGCCTTTGCTGTCGCTGGAGGTGCAGGTGATGGCGCGTACTAACCCCAATGGCTCTAATGCTTCTTGCAGGCGCTGCAGGGCGAAGGGGTCTTGGCGGGGATGGTAGGCGCTGGTGATGTCGATGTCGATCAGGCAGTAGTTGGTTTGCGGCCCAATGCGGACGCCGTAGAGATAGCTGCCCTGGTCGATCAGACGATCCGAAAGGGGGTGTTTGCTGTTGGTGCTCCATTCGGGGCGCTCGCCTGGCTGGGGGTGCTCGGCCTGGATATAGTCCCACCGGTGCGGCCACAATTTTAGAAATGCGTCGTCGCCCTCTTCGATGTAGGTGGGCTGGAGTGCTCTGACTGGCTCTGGCGCGGGGGCCTCGATCGCGGGCGGCTCGAGGGTGGGGGCGGCTTCTGGCTCAACCCCAGAGCTGGCCACCGTTGCCAGGGTAAATAGCAACAGGCTCATTAACGACATGGGAACACCTCCTCTGGGAGGGGGGTCTCTGGCTGCTCTGGCGCGACGGGGGCGCTGGGGGGGCGCTTCTGGCTTGACTGGATGAGGGCAATCGGGACGTTTGAAAAGACAGCACGATGGACGGAGAAAAAAGACAGAAATTTTAATGATATTTGTTCGTTTTTCTGTCTTTTTTGCTGGCCATTGGGATTGAAAAATGCTACACTATTCATAGTTAAATATTTGTGATTGGAGGGGTTCAATCGCCCCTCTTTTTTATTCATTTTTCTGGTACCTCTCTTCGATTTCAATTGGGTTTTCCTGGCTCGCTTTCAGCGGGGTTAACTTCAGCAATCGGGTCTGGACTGGATTGGTATTGCGGCATTTGTTTCCCTTTGGGTTGCAGCTTCTCTAGCTGCTCCAGGACGACTGCGAGAATATTTAATGCAGCATCTCCCTGGTTAATCGACCCTTGAGAAATGACTGTTTTTAAGACTCTGGTTGCTGCCAACTCAAGACTGTCTGCTAATTGCATTTTTTTGATGCGGTTGACTTCACCAATAGAGCTGTCACCGGTCTCGCCAACAGTCTGTTCATCCAGGGACGTTAGTGGGGGAATGCTGGGGGGTTGCTTCATGGTTTGAGTGGGGAAATCACGGTTGAAGATCGTCTGCTGCGGTGTCGTTAGCGGCAGCTAGGGTGCGACTGCGCAGTACTGCAGTGCTATTGCACTCGACGTTGGCGCGACACATTCGCTCTCGCACGGCGGCAGCCCGCTCAAGGGGGACAGATGCTCTAGGTGTTGACTCGTCGAGGGATAATTGCCCATGGCTCTATCAGTTCCTCTCTTGACGCTGATTGGCGTACAGCGATGGAAAGTGCTTTGCCATGAATGCTTCGAGCTGTTGGTCGCTCATCTGCACGATGGCGTGCATCGCTCGTATCGTTAACTCTTGTTGCCAGTAGCTAGCAGCGATGTTCGTGTGCTCTTGCAGCTCTTGGCTGGCAAAGACCAGGGCAATGGCGGCGCTGAGTGTACTCTCTGCATCCGGGGTCTGGACTCTGGCGGGGACGCTCTCTTGGGCGCGGCCCTGGGCGGCGACCTCGGCCAGGACGCCTGCGGGGGCAATATCGCTCTCGATTCGCCGGGCAATGGTGCTGGCGATCTCCCAGTTCGGCCCCTCGAATTCGGGGTGCCTCATTGCCAGGTGCAGGGTACTCATCAGCACCCAGGATTCCATTGGGCCTAGCTCTAAGACGACGCCAGGATGGGTCTTGAGATAGTACTGGAATGCCTGAGCAAATCGGGTAAAGAGGGTGGCATCGGTTGAATCGGTTGAATCTTTCATCGGGGATGGGGGGAATGAATCGCGGTGAAACGGAATCTGGCGGCTATTGCTATCGATGGCGGCACTTGGGCGGGTAAATGATGGCGATGGGGGTAGGGGACTAGGGGGTAGATTCTGGTGCGGCGGGCACCGGGGGTGTGCTCGGGGCAATTGCTCCGTAGCGCTCTTGATAGAGGGACAGGGCGGCGCTCAGTTGATTGAGCTGCATTAAGCTGACCTCTACCGTTTTGCGATCTCGGTATTTCTTGCCGCGGGAGCGATTGAGTCGCTGGGCCAGCTGCACGATCTCTTCTAGCTCTAGCTGCCGGGCATCGGCGTGGATGGTTTTCTTGGGGGCCATGGCACTACCTCTTCAGCTCTTTCTTCAGGGGGTTTAAATCCAGACTCTCGCCGGACTTCGGGCGCTGCAATAAGACCAGGTTCTTCGCTAGATAGGAGTCCTTGCGCTCTGAGAATAGGGGCTGCACGCTCACCCGGGTCGGACCAAATTTGCAGATCGTGCCAATGGGTCTGAAATCGCGGTGATGGCCGACTAAATCTCCTTCCTGCAGCGGATTTCCATTCAAGTCGTTCCACTCTTTCATGCGGCCTCCTCTTCTAGGACTACTTCGCGGCAGGCAACTATCAGCCGCTCGTTGCTGCTCAGGCAACACATGAGCGCGCAGTTTAACGTTTGCCAGTTTCGCATGCAGCCAAAATGCGGTTTGAGCTGCCACATCATCGCGTTGGCCGAGCGGTGAATTGCTATCTTGTCGAACTCTCCCTCTAGCAGGATTCGACGATGGTTCAAATGCCCCAAATAGGGTATGACGATTGCGTCTGGCTTCAGCTCATCCCCTCGCTTGAGAAAGCGCAGGCATTCTATCAGGATGCAGTTGACACTGCGCCAGTCGCATTCTTCTGCGAACAGCGGCTCCAGTCTCCTTAACATTTCATGCACGGTTTTGTGAACGCTAAACGTCGTGCGCTTGTTCTCATAGGTCCGGGGCAGGCTGTGTTTCCGGTTCTCCTGCTCCAGAAGCTCTATCTGGCTTTCCAATTCGTCTGTATTCATGGCGATTGCGTTGAGTAGATCGGGCGATCTCTTTTGAGCGAGATCTAGAAAGGTCTGAGAGAAGCCCCTGGAATGGGGCTAGAAGAGTCGATATGCTCGATGCCGAGCTATCTAGGAAACGAAGGGGCGCGACGGCTTACTTGTCGCCCAGGTCAAACGCTCTGTCGCTGCGATGAGCGCTATTGTTAAAGCAGCGGCTCAGGGCATTTTGTATTGGTTGTCTCAGCCTTGCGATGGGCTGGTTGCGATGATGGGGCGAGATGGCCTCTATCGATTCAGTTGCCTGGCTCTGGGTCGGGGGCAGCGGATAACGCTGCAGGTAACTGGCTCAGGAGATGGAGCAAGTTGAGGCTATAGTTGTGAATCCGTTGGGCGGCTTCGACCCCGGAGCGACCCCACGCCAGCTGCTTTGATAGCGGCAGTGCCTGGAAGGGGGGTCTGCTCTCGCCCTCCTCGGTTGGCGCTTCGGCATTGAAGCGCGCGTAGGCAGCTGCGCCCACCTCAATCAGGATGAGCTGGAGTACCTGGGGGTCGTCTCCTTCAGAGGGTGAAGTAGCTCTCGCGTTTGAGGGGATCGCTCTGGTTCCTGCGGGGATATCTGGGAGGCCCCCGGCGCTGCCAAAGTGGCGGCTGAGGGCTAGTTGGGCGGTGGAAACTGGATGCATCGCTCGCTTCAGGGCCAGGGCGGCTTCAGCGCTATGGGGGATGGCCTCGTAGCGCTGCTGCAGGGCGGCCAGCTGGCCCTTTGTGAAGGACAGCAATCCCGCAAGTCCTGTGGCCTCAAGCTCAAGGAGCGTTTGGGGTTGGTTGCTCATGGGTCTTTGTACTGGTTTGCCTCAGTCCCGATCTGGGCCGTATTAGATGACAATTACAAACAGTGAAAACGACAATTAGTACATTTCATCAATCCTTTTATTGGATAGAGCTTGAGCATTTGTTTTAGTTGTCGTTTTGGGCAAAAGTAATTGTCACTTAATACCCCCCTACCTGTTTTGTGTACTGGTTTGCCTCAGCCGCTGCAACAGACAAAATGCCCATGCAAAAGCTGACCCGTGTCCGGTTAGGAGGGGTTGGGATCCTACGATGCCACCCCCTGCGACTTAAATCTGGGAGTCAGATTTGGTGAAGTCGAGGACTTGGGGTAGGATGTTGGGATAAATCAAATTTGATTCCATTGGAATCACTGCCCCGGCGTTGTTGGTAGCAGCGACGGGGTTTTGCTTTTGAAGCCTTAAGATTTCACGTACCGTGAGATCTCACGCTGCGTGAGATCCTAACATGGTTTTTCACGTATAGTGAAAAAAGAAGAAAAAAAAGCGTGATAAGCTGATAGCATGGTTGCCCTGCAGACTGAATCTGAAGCGAGAGCCGCGATATTGTTGGATATTCGCGACATTGTTGGTGCTGCGAGAAAGAAGCATGGCAAGACCTATGAGGGCTTTTCAGATGTAGTCAATTCGTATTATGGTTGCGATTTATCTTCGAGGATGAGTGTCTACCGCTTGGAAAAGCACGGGCTAGATGGTGGTGACAAGAGATTACTTGGTCTCTTGAGTCCCTTCACTGACTATACTCCTCAAGAGTTATATGCTATTGCTGACGGAAAACTAATTACTCGCTTGATAAAGAGACAATCAAATAGCAAAATGCAGGGGCATCCATCTGTAGGCAGCTACATGCCAGCACAGTCAACCATTAGTCTCCTTATTGAGGAATTCCTGGAAAATGACGGAATTAGCCGCTCAGAGTTTGCTGAGTTGGCGGGTTTGACAATGAAACGTCTCAATCAGATTGTGGATGAAGGTGCTGAACCGACAGACTTAGATTATCAAGCTATTGCTCGCGGTTTTGCTGCGATGCGCCGTCCGCAATGGAAGTGGGAAATGCTCAAAAGTCTTTTTGCTTTGGTTCCTGATGATGGACTTGAATCTGATTAATCTACATTTATACTTATACCGAGGCTTTCGGGTAATTCTATTTCAGAAGCTTGGATTTTGGTTTTAATTATCTTAGCGATGCGTGGTGAACATCTCAGATTTATCGAGTTCTCCAGGCTATTGTATTCTGCTTCGCAAAGGTTGATAAGTTCTTCAATCTCTGGAGATTGACGAGATTTGAAATGTTGGATAAATGCTTCGTTGACTGATTGTGGTTGATGAAGAAAAGGGTATCTTGCTTCAAGTCTTCTTATTTTTGAGATCGCACCCCAATTTCTATAAAGTCGATGCGCTTCTGTGAGATAGTTGTTCCCTACTGCATGATTATCTTGTCTTAAGCAGAGATCTCCAGCGATTTCATTCGCTAAGGCTTCTTCCTGAATATAGCCGTTTTCCCTCGCCCCTTCAATTGCCTGTTGGAAAAGCTGTTCGGCTTCTTCTTGCTCCCCTGCAACCCATGCCAGCACAGCTTCTATCGTGTCGTATTTATGCTGATGATTCATGGGGGCATGATATGCCCAAGTCCTCATCGTACCTTGATTTTCTCTGACCAGAACGAGGATTTCTCTTCTCTCTTCTGGTGATGCTTGGGGGTACTTCGCTAGGAGGGATAAAGACTCAATGTAGTTTCTGATTGGAACAGTCACAAATCCAGGAACTCCAGCTTCATGCTGGCTTGCCTGTCTGGCGTTTGCGATCGCTTCCTCATAATTGCTGAGAAAATAGTTGAGTATAGCTTTTGCGAGGTAAATGTAGAATAGGCAGGTTTGATTGTTCTGTTCAATCAAGATCGGAAGCATTTCTCTTTCATCAAATGCCTCTCCAATTAGTCGGGTATTGTCTTCAGCAAAACCAAGTAAATTGAGGTTGAATTGTCTGCCAATTTGCCCATAGATAAGGTGATATTGTAATCCTAAGTTTTCTAGGTCTGACAGGATTTCTACTCGCTTTCTATCAACCGATTCTAGGTTCTCTCCAGTGAATAAGGAGTGATCGCAATAGCTCAGGCCTGCATAGCCAGAGTAAGTCAACTCTCCATTGTCGAGTCCACTTCTGAATGCTTCAAACAAGAACGGTATGGTTTCCCTAGTGTGTTCTCTCCAGTGCTTGACATGAGCGTTCACCATATTCCAAACCTTTGACCGAAGTGCGTTGGCTTCGTATCTTTCTAGCATGCGTAATGCCAATTGCCCGAACTGGTACCCCCCTTCGATATCTCCTAAAGACCCACACAAAATAAGGGCATAACCAGCGTAGGTCAATGCAACTGACGGTGAGTTTCCATATCGAGCGCATAGGGTGATTTCTGTGAATACCATCTGTACCATCAATAGTGGATCTACCGCCAATGCAGCACTAGCTGCGAGGTTTAGAATTCGACGTGCCGCAAGTTTGTCAGGTGCTTGCATGTTGGGTAAGTCTGCCAGTTGGTCTGCTACGACGTTGGGTTGTTCTTCTTCCAGGGTGATGTTGAGCCGTCCCAATGCTTGCAAACCCACATTCAATGCTATCTGCATCTGATTCTGAGCAATATAAACTTGTATTTGTAGTTCATAAATCCTGACCTCTTCTAACGCTGTTTCAGTTTGCTCTAGTGCTTCATTTGCCAAAGCGTTAGATCTTTCAGCGTTTTGGTTGAGATATTCTAATTCAATTGCTTCCAGGAACAAGGTCATTGTCCACTCGCGATCGCGTTCCCAGGTATCGATTGCCAGTTCCATCGCCTGGGTTACATATCTGAGTGCATAGACATGGGCTGTTGCTGCTTTAGCTTGCTGAGCTGCTTTGAGGTTAAGTCTTGCCAGTTCGTCTTGCTCTGTTGGAGGGAGAAGGTTTCTGACCTGATTCAGTTGATTTACCGAAGTGAATAGCAAGGCTGGCTTGCTGTTCGCAGCTGCGAGTAGAGCACGTCCAATCTGTTGATGAGTAGCAGCTCGTTCAGCAAACGTCATATCTTCATAAACTGCCTGTCGGATGATGTCGTGCCAGAAACGATAGCCTGCTTGCTGTGCAAGCAGTTCTATCACATCAGTTGTTCTTGCGGGTTGCAAGCGTTGTTCTGTCTGGTCTGGCGAGTTCTGGCATGCTGTTGCCAAGATTTCATTGCTAAATTGCGTTCCCAGGCAGGCAGCTACTTTCAGTACCGACTGTGTCTCTGTCGGCATCAGTTGCAAAATTGTGCGAACGAACCCGGTGCTTGCAATACCTGTTATGTCTTGCTGTTGGCTAAGTGCTAAGGTTCGCAGCAACAGTAGTGTTTCGAAGGGATTTCCGTGCGTTTGTTGATAGATAGGTGCATCGGAACGAGCATACTTTGGGAACCTCTCACCAATCCATTCTTGAACATGTGCTTGCGATAGCGGCAGTATTGCTAGTTGTTCGGCTTCAATGCTGTTAAGTATCCGTTGTAGAGCCAAGTTCTGTTGAGCTTCTTCCTGTCGGTAAGCTCCAATTAGCAAAAGATTTCCCTCGTCAGTCTCGCTGGAGAGCAACTGAAACAATTCCAATGAGTCCGGATCGCCCCAATGCAGATCGTCCAAAAAGATCGTCAACGGCTGTCCTGAAAAGGCTAGAGCTTGAACGAATTGTCTTAACACTCGCTTGAAGCGGTTTTTGGCTTCTGTCGGGGGTAATTGTGGAACATCTGGTTGTGTCCCAATTAGTGTTTCTATTTCTGGGATGATATCGATCAGTAGCTGTCCGTTTTGACCGAGTGCAGTGCTAATGCGCTGACTCCAGTTCTCCTGCTCTTCTGGTCTGTCCTGAAGTCCTAGAATGAAGCCGCGCAACGCTTGCGTGAATGCATAATAAGGAGCACGAGCTTGCAGCTCAAACTTGCTCCTGGCAAAAGAATGATTTTGTTGTAGAGTCGATGTTTGAAAATGCTCGACTAAAGCTGTCTTTCCACACCCAGCTGCCCCGAAGAGCAGGATTGTTTTTACGCCTCCTTGTATAACCTGTTCCAGCGTTGTAACTAAGGCGTCGATTTCTGGTTCGCGTCCATAGAGTTTGGGAACACATGGTAGTTGCTGCATCGTGCCGATATCGCATGCTTTGTGGAAAATTTTACTATTATTTTAAAATTCCTGCTTACTGTGTTTAAGTTCGAGCGTTGTATTCAGATTTGCAGTAGATTTTTGAATCGACTAAACTGATGAAAATCATCAGAGGTGCATAAAAATGAATCATCTGTTTGCTGTTGAAAAAAAAGTAGCGAAGTTAGTTGCCCGTGCATGGCTAGAACCCAGTTTTCATGAGTACTTACTTGAGTTTCCCACAAAAGCCTTGAAAGATGCAGAAATTGAGGTTACAGACTTCATAGAAGTTGCAACAAACACTTCATGTATTTCAAAGACCAGTGATGGAATTATTCTTTCTCCTAAACCTAATGAGCTTGTAGATGATGTTATCACTGTCTGTGTTGATGGTCTTCTGGCTCTATTTACCCGTGTCTCTACAACGTAGTATTTATAAAGATTTAGCTTGTATTTGTGCTCTTCTTACAATAGTTACTTGTAAGTAAAATAATAAATTTTTTGGTTAAATTTGGTTTCCGTACTTAAATTTCACGATGTAGTTTTGTAATCTTCACTAATGATTTAATCCAGTTGTAGTAACAACATCCGGTCAATTTCTCACTTGCAAAAAGTTCTATGAGTAAATTTCTTTTTACTCCCCAATACTTTTTCTGAGTTGTTCCATTTGTTTACCCAATCTTTTGCCAGCATTGGGACTGGTTGCAGTCAGAAAATTTACTGCTGAGCTGAGCTGCTGCATTTGTTTAGCCAATCGCTTGCGAGTACTGCTGTGCAAACGCCCAGATTTTCTAGTCACCTCACTTATGGTGCTTAACTCAACAATCAACCGCTCGCTGTCTTCTTGAGTCCTATCCGTTGCGATCGCAAGGCTGTTGTAAATGGAATTGAACCAGTATGTTTGCAGTTCGCTGAAAGCCTGCTGTTGTGCTTCACTCAGGCTGCTTGTATCTGCAAAGCAGGATGGGAGTAGAGGCCCGTGCAAAGCAATGCTAATAAGGTTGCAGGCTGCTTCCTTACGAGAGGGGAATCTCTCTGCATGGGTCTCAGCTCCAATCTGCCTCAATTCAGCCAAAAAGCTCTGATGTTCTTGGTTGTAGCTGGCCAAAACCTCTTCTCTTAATTGCTCTGCAAACACAAGCAACTCTAATAACTCGTCCCTGAAAACTGGCAAGTCCGGGGCTGCTAGAAACCAGTAAGGACGGCTGAATCGCATCAATTTCTGCTGAATAGAGCTGCGCCGATACATCAGCTGATTGCGTAGGCTGGGTAATTGTTTAAAGACCGGAATGGTGATTTTACGGTCGCGATCTTCGATGCTGATTGCTGTAATGCCAACGTTGATGGAAATGTCTACCAGGAAAATAGCTTGCTCTAGAACAAGTGGCGTCTCTGCTGAAGTAAGCATTATCTACTCTTGCTTTGTCAGGGAACTGTGATCTACAACGAGTCGTGAATTTTTACGATTTCTTTGAGCGAACCAGGGCCATAGAGCAGCGCACTGAGGCCATAGAGCAGCAGGCCGAGGCTGACCGGGCAGAATTCAGACAGCGCATGGAAGCATTCGAGCAACGCGCTGAAGCTGACCGGGCAGAGATGCGCCGCATCTGGGAGTACTTGATGGCCCAGCAGCAACGCGGCAATTAGCTCTCGCTTCTAGCAGCAATCAACAGAACCAAAGCGCAGATTGCCAGAGGGCGAGTTTTTTCTGGCTCTATTGCAACATCTCAGGGTCAAGACCCAGTGCTCTCAATTGTTCAGGGTCAAGGGTGCTGAGGCGTTGTGCAATCTGCCGACGTTGCTGGCGCTCCTGCTCCAGTTGAGCTGCTGCCCGCTCCAATTCTGCCCTTGCCTGCTCTAACTGCTGTTCCGTCTGCTCAGCCCGTTGCTGCTCCCGATCGGCCCGCTCCCGCTCCTGCTCTCTCTCCAGTTCTGCCCGCTCCCGCTCCTGCTCCAACTCTACAGAGGTGAGGAACTTGCGTCCATCGGGCCGGTAGATTTCCAGTCCGTTGGTTGTCATCACAAAGCGGATGCCCAAGAGCGGGCTGACCCAGTCGTTCATCATCAGGATGGGTTCCAAATTCTGGCCCCGACGCTGCCAGCCCTCCAGTTTTTCCTTGTGCGGGTCATACAGGTAGTATTCTTTAACCCCATACTGCTGGTAGAAGGTAAACTTATCCTCCATTTCCTTTTTGCTATTGCCGGGAGAGAGAATCTCGAAGGTCACCTGCGGCGCGATGTTGTCCTCTTCATGCTGGATATAGGAGAGGCGCTTTCCCTTTGAGCGTCCGAACACCACCATCACATCCGGCGCGTTCTTGATCGTGTTGACCTTCCCCTTCACCGGCGACCAGAATAGATCGCCTGCAATGAAAACCTTTTCAATGGCGGCGAACATGATCTCCAGGTTTTCTTTGATGATGACGATCCAACGGTATTGCTCAGTGTTGTCTGACATCGGTTGGCCGTCACAGTAGTAGGGGTAGGCGATCTCCTGGTTGGATTGGAGTAGGGCAGTCATGGCTGTTGCTCGGTGGCAATGAAACTAGTCTAGCAGTGCGAGGATCTCAAATGATGGCATTTGATGGCGCTCATCGCTCCATCGCGCTGGCTGGAGGTCACCGCTGGGACAACTGCAGCGACCCCGCTGCGCGCTGGGGCCTGAACCCTTGCCAGACCAGCACAGCTCCTGCGGCAATATTCAAGGCCATCTCAAGCGCGATCGGTACCCACTGCCGTATCAGCTTCAGAGCCTGAGCCAGGGCCTGGAACAGAAACCAGACCAGGAGCATCGCTGCCAGCAGCAATACCAGCATGGGGGTGTGGTGATTGGCAATCATTGTATGGGTCTCCTTAGGGATAAATAGGGTTTGGGGGTTGGGGTGTAGGGTGTGGGGAACAATGGTGAGGAGTGTCTGGGAATGGCAACTCAAGCAGGAGATATAAGGTTTAGGGCCAGCGAATGGGAGCAAAATCGTGCCTGAGCAAATTCAATCTTTCCCCCACACCCCAAACCCTACACCCCAAACCCTCCTAAAAAATCTCCATCCCAAACCCTCCTAAAAATCTACCATCGACTCAGCTCCTGCCCGGTAAACAAGATGCGCTCTCCCGCTCCGGTTGGGGCAGCCGGATGCACCAGGACGCGGTAGCCCCACGCCGCCTGCTGGGGCAGGTAATCCAACCCCAGGATGCTGCCGAAGGCACCGGTTGACTCGCAGATAACCCGGTCGTTCAACCGGAGCACTGGCTGCGGCCAGCTAGAGGGCACAACGATCGATGGCTCCCACGACTGGGGCGCTCTGGGCCTGCAGATGCCATAGGCTTGAATGTGCTTGACGATATCAGCCAACCGCAGCAGCATGGGCACGTAGGCGGGCCTTCTGCTGTAGTTCTTGCCCCAACTGATGCTCCAGCGATCGATGCCGAGGGCACGGGCAATCGCCTCGTCGCAGTGTTGGCGATAGCCTCTGGTATCGAGGGGAAACTTGAGCCAGCGGCTGACGAACTCGCTCGGCTCTAGGGGGATGTCTTTGACCTCGCTGATATGGTCAAGCAGCAGCTGGATGCGGCTCTCTCGCGAGGCGGAGGGTGGGACAATCAGAGTGGGACCATCGGGAAGGTGGGCGATCGTTTTCATTCAGGACTCCAGGTAAACGGATGGACAGCTCAGGAGGTGACAAGATACCTTAAGTTTAGGCAGGGTGTGGGGTGTAGGGGTTAGGGTGTGGGGGAAAATCGCGAAGAATTTCTAGGGATGGCAACCCCAGCATCAGGTTTTGGGCTAGCAAACAGAAGAACAATCGTGCCGGATAATTTTGATCGCACCCCACACCCCACACCCCATTCACCCCATACCCCATTCAAGCCGCCTGCAGCTCTAGCTGGGCCAGTCGCTCCCGTCGCTGCAGCTTCAGCACGCTAAATTCTTCGCTCAAGAGTCTCAGATCGATCTC
>JGI12316J15310_10000125_pt7 | contig 19153 bp, 19 predicted proteins | sample MarCyaLeptolynsp_FD_15310 | JGI IMG/M metagenome (IMG submission 15310)
TTTCTATTGGACAAGCCGCAAGATACCCAGCGGAACGAGATACAAGCCGAGCGCGAGGATCGCGAGCTGGATCAGCCTGCGGAATGCTGTGTCGGAAAATCGACGCCGGAAACGCTGCCCGGCCCAGACGCCACTCAATGCCGGAACAACCAGCGCGATCGATGCAAGCATTTCACTGCCGCCGACAAGACCGAACCCGCCGAGCGACAGCCCCAGAGCAATTGTCGAGAGCAGAAATAAGAGACCCATCGCCTGTATCAGGACATCTCGCTGCAGGCCCAGCGCCTGAAGATACATGATGCCCGGAACGACGAAGGCACCAGTGAGGCCCGAGAAGACGCCATTCACCAATCCGGCAGCAATCCCGACAGGAGTAGCGTGCCTTTCCCGAAGCTGGAACGAAAGCCCGGCGAGCATCGGCAACGCATAAGCCACCATCAGCAGGCCCAGCACCAGATCCGCCACGCCTTCCGGTACCCTGGTCAAAATGAACGTGCCCGCGCCCAGCGTGAGGACGGCGGTCGCAAGGAACGGCCACAGCCTTCCGACCAACATCTTGAGATGCCCGCCCGAAAGGGCCTGCCAGATATTGGTCAGGAACGACGGCCAAAGAATCAGGAGCATGGCTTTTTCGATGCCGACAAATACGGTCATCAGCCCCAGGCCTATCGCGGGCAAGCCAAAGCCGACGAGCCCCTTCACGAAACCGGCAAAAACGAAGACGAGCACCGCGATTGCGATCAGGCTCGGGCTCAGTCCCAGAATTTCACTCACGCCCGTACCCTTGTGTTCACCTGCTCCCAGAGCTTTTAATTCGTGTCGATGCGCGCCGCAATGATCGTGTCCGGGGCAAGATCACAAACAATCGGAAATCGGATTTCGCAACCAGCGTGATGGTGTTACCGTGCCGTCCATGAACGCCTCGCCACTACAAAAAATTTCCAACTCGAAAGCCCGCCGACTGTTCCTGCACAAGCACGGACTTTGCGCCCCGCCAAAGGGTAGCGGCAAGGGCGACGATCTGTGCTCCGTCTTCGATCAACTCGGTTTTGTTCAGGTCGATAGCATCAACACGGTTGCGCGTGCCCACCACATGATTCTCGCCGCACGCCGGCCCGCCTACAAGGAAAAGAACCTGAAACTTCACCTGGAGCGGGATCGCCTTGTCTTTGAACACTGGACCCACGACGCCTCGATCATCCCGACGAAGTTCTTCTCGCATTGGCACTTGCGGTTTGACCGCGACCGGGAGCGGCTGATCAAACGGTGGCGCAACTGGCACCAGAACGAATTCGAACAAAAACTTGACGATGTCCTGAAGCGGATCAGCGACCACGGACCGGTCACCTCCGCGAGCGTTGGCGAGGACGAGACCCGCAGTTCGGGCGGCTGGTGGGAATGGCATCCGTCCAAGACCGCACTGGAGTTCCTGTGGCGCACCGGCGACCTGTCCGTCTGCCGGCGCACCGGTTTTCAGAAAGTCTACGATCTGACGGAGCGCGTGATCCCGGATGCGCACAGAACCAGGCGCCACGACACGCAGGAAACGATCGACTGGGCCGCAAGGTCGGCGCTTTCAAGGCTCGGTTTCGCGACTTCGGGCGAGATTGCCGCTTTCTGGGATCTGATCTCTCCGCAGGAGGCAAAAACCTGGTGCCAGAGCGCACTTGCAGACGGGGGCATTGTTGAAGCCGAGATAGAATGCGCACGTGGCGACTTCCGGCGTGTTTTCCTTTTTCCTGAAACGCTTGCCGAACTGGATGATCTGCCTGAGCCCCCGTCCCGGGTTCGCATCCTGTCGCCCTTCGACCCTGCCCTGCGTGATCGCAAGCGCGCCGAACGGCTGTTCGATTTTTCCTACCGGATCGAAATCTTCGTCCCCGAACCCAAGCGCCAGTACGGCTATTACGTCTTTCCCGTGATGGAGGGCGATCGGCTCATTGGCCGGATCGACATGAAGGCGCAGCGGGACAATGATCGGCTACAGGTCCGCGCCTACTGGCCCGAACCGGGTGTACGCGCGAGCAAGGGCAGGCTTGCCAAACTGGAGGCTGAGCTTCAGAGGATGGCCAGGTTCAGCGGTTGTTCGGACGTCGGGTTCGAGCCGGGCTGGCAAAGACATTCAAATCCCGCGCTCTGATCCAGGGGCTCGCAGGCAGCCGGGGCCCGGCTGCCTGCGTGATTGACCACATGCAAGTTACGCGCTGACGGTCTCTTTTAGTTGCGCCCAGGCGCGCGTTCTGACGTCCTCAAATGTCTGGTCGGCAACAAGGTCGCCGTTCCGGTAGACAACCTGCAACATGTCCGCCCTGGAGCCGAGGTCATCGCGCCTCACCGCTGCCAGTCTGCCACCATCCGCGATCACGGCCTGCCGGCCCGCTTTGGAGGCCTTTGCAGGATCGGTCGCGGGGCTCTTGGAGACATCGTGCCAGCTACCGTCCGCAACCTTCATGGCATTGGCCTTCATGGCAAAACGCATCGTGTCCCGATTGACCTGCTGCAGAAGACCGCCGCCCATCCCGAAGGCGATGTTGTCGAGAGACCAGTTTTCTGCCACCAGTTTGCCGACGAGCTCCTCTATGGTCGCCAGGGTCATGCCATCGCCCTGGATGACGCGGACAGCCGGGTTGAGAACTCGCGTTCCCTTGCCGTTGACCGTGCCGCCGAAACTGTCCCAGAGCGTTTCAAGAACACGGATGGGTGTGCTGACGGGGTCGCCGGAATCCGGGCGGATGACGACAGTTGCGCCCGAGCGCAGAACATCGTCTTTCAGCGCCCCGCACCAGATCTCGCCGACCGCCCGATCAAGGTCATAACTGTCGGAGACAACCGCCACCAGACAGTCCTTTTCGGCAAACTGTTCGAGCATGTTCGCATAGGCCTGCTGTTCGCGCTCAGGCCCCCAGCTGGTGATGGTAGAATGCTCGGCCGCTGGGATGGAAAAACCCGCGATATCCGCGCCATAGAAGGTCATCGCGGCCTGAAGACTTTCAAGCGTGTCCGTTCCCGCAAAGTTGACCAGATGTGCCATGCCGCCAAGTGCAGCGCTCTCCGCCGACGACACTCCGCGGGCCCCGAAGTCATGCAGCTTGAAGGGGATTTGCGTCTCGGGATCGTCCGACGTTTTCAAGAGGCCGCGGTAGATTGCCTTTTTCGCCTTGAAGGAAAGCGTTGCCACCGTTGACGGATACCAGACGGCCCGCAACAGGGCGGTCTCCACCCAGGTTGTGAGCCAGGGCATACGCTCGTCCGTGTTTTCAACCTGCACAAGAGGAACACCGCTCGGCGCGAGGGTCCCTTCCGGCAGGGCCTTTATCTCCAGCGGAAACAGTCCGCCGTGGTCCTTCAGGATCGCCAGCCAGCCGGCCTCGTTGAATGGGACGCCATGGCTCGCACAGATCTGGCCGGCCTGCTCGATATCGGAGGCTGTGACCGGTTTCAGCAAGGTGTTCTTCAGATAAGCCTGTAGGCCGAAGAAAAGAACCGTTTCTGAAAAGGGATTGCTGCGTGCTTCCACATAGGCGGAGACGACGCGGGCGTCTGGCGGATATTGCTTGAAGTGCGACTGCTTGTAGCTGTCAGTCGCCAAAAGTGGGTTTGCCATTGTGAACTCCTCACGTGACAGAATGTGTTTCCTGCAGGACTCCCCTGCGAGGGGCTCAGAGATCGGCCATCACGTCGATGATCGACCAGTGATCTTCAAAGAATTGTTCGGGGCTGAGGTCGCCCAGGCGATGCCAGCTTGCAGAGCGCGCATCGTCACCGCCTGTGACCGAGAAAAGTTCCCGGCGCTCGGGCAGGCGGAACAGGAATGCATGCGTGATGATCCGGCCCCGCAACGACCTGTCCGGATGATCAAAGACCCTCGTCTTTGATCCATCGATGAACGAGGCCAGCATCGCCGGGGGGATCGCACCCTTGTGGTCGCTGATGGCGGTCTCTTCCTTGAGTTCGCGGATCGCCGCGTCCCGGATGCTTTCGCGCGGATCCAGAAATCCGCCGGGCAGTGCGAGCAGCCCCTCGCCCGGCGCCTGGCCGCGTTCCACGAGGAGGATGTTGCCGGACTGGATGACAACCGCATCTACGGTGACAAACGGGCCCCGGCCCCATTCTTTCGGATAGGCTTCCAGGTATTCCGCTTCTTCCAGAAGCCCGCGAAAAATCGGCGAAAGCGAAAACGCTTCCAGCCATTTCGCAACTTCATCCGACAACACGGAGTGTGAAATCTGCGGGATACGCTGAAACAGTTGCTTGCGCACATCCGCCGACGAAAAGGTGCCGTACTGGCTGTCGAGCTGTATGTTGCCCCACTCGGGAAACAGCTTCAGATAGTAGCTCGTGCGGTCCTTGCCATATCCCGCCAGCGCAATGCTGATGTCCCTCAGGCCATGCAGAACAACACCGGATTTGTTGTAATCGTCCAGGACGATTTCATTCACGGTTCGCTGCACGTCGGCGCACCAGGCTGCATCTGAGTAAGGATGGTCGGCAACCGGCGCAAGGATGAGCCGGCCCGTCGCGATCTCATGTTTGAAGACCTTCGCGAACATGTCTTCGCGTTCGGCATAGGTGAAAGGATTGCGCGGATCTCTGGCCTGTCGGGCCGAGCCGATCAGGACGATCAGTTTGTCGACCTTATCAAGGGCCGCGCGCACCACCGTTTCATGTCCGGCATGAAGCGGCTGAAAACGGCCAACAAAAACGCCGTAGTCGTATTTGGACATTCGAGACTCCCTCGAACTGATGTGTCGTGAGCCGAACTCCTCGGCTGCCACATACATATAATACTCAATTTGAGCATAATCAATTGAAGAACTCCGAAAAATGTTTCCAGATGCGGTTTTGGTAAACGGAGTTCGAATGCAACCCATCGGGACACACATGAGGCAGTGCGTCGGCGCGTCCTGTCACATGCCAAGTATGAAACGGCGTCAGATCCTTTCATTGAAATACAAGTACACTTCTGCGTGACGAAGACAAAATCCCGGTTTTCGGGCTGGTACGAATGGTATCTACGCTTTACATTCATATTTGCGAAATTATGAATGTAAGGAACTCAAAATGACTGTTGAACGTGCAATTCTTCTTGTGGTGGGCGCTCTGATTGTCGCTTCGGTGCTGCTCGCGGTTTACGTCAACCTCAACTGGCTCTGGCTGACCGGCATTCTGGGAGCCCATCTCATGCAGGCTTCCTTTACCGGCCTGTGTCCGGTGGTGATGATCCTGAAAAAACTCGGCCTGCCGCAGAAGTCGGGCTTCGCTTAAATCGCCTGCCCGGTTTCACCGTTGCTTGCGCAATGACCTGTCTTCCCGGATCTGCGCGTCGCTAGTCCGGGAAGACAAAGAGGGACCGCTGTCAGGTCCAGCTGAGAACCACCTTGCCGGCTTCTCCGGATTTCATGGCGGCAAAGCCTGCTTCGAAGCCGTCGACGCCGAAGCGGTGCGTGATCACGTTGCGGACGTCGAGACCGTTCTGCAGCATGGCGATCATCTTGTACCAGGTCTCGAAAATCTCGCGGCCATAAACGCCCTTGATCGTGATTGCCTTGAAGACGATCCGCGACCAATCGACCGGCGACTTGCCGGGCGGAATGCCGAGCAGCGCGATGCGCCCGCCCATGACCAGGTTCTCCACCATCTGGTCCAGCGCCGCCTGGCTGCCGGACATTTCCAGTCCGACGTCGAAGCCCTCGCGCATGCCCAGCTTCTGCTCGATCCCCTTCAGGTCCTGCTTTCCGACATTTACCGGCACCACATCGGTCACCCTGGCGGCCAGATCGAGCCGTTCCTGGTTGATGTCGGTGATGACGACATTGCGTGCGCCGACATGGCGCGCAACGGCGGCGGCCATGATGCCGATAGGACCGGCGCCGGTGACAAGAACATCCTCGCCCACAAGATCAAAACTCAGGGCGGTGTGAACGGCGTTGCCGAGCGGGTCGAGGATTGCGCCGATCTCATCATCGACCTCGTCCGGCAGCGGCACAACGTTGAAAGCTGGCAAGCGGAGATACTCCGCAAACGCCCCCTGCTCATTGACCCCGATACCGCGCGTCTCGGGATCAAGGTGAAACTTTCCAGCGCGCGACTGGCGGGATTGCTTGCCGATCAGATGTCCCTCGCCGGAACAGCGTTGACCAATTTCAAACTCCGTGACGTTTTTCCCGAGTTCGACGATCTCTCCGGCAAATTCATGACCCGTTATCAACGGAACCGGAACCGTTTTCGCCGCCCAGTCATCCCAGTTCCAGATATGAATGTCCGTTCCGCAAATGCCGGTCTTGCGAACCCTGATCAACACATCGTCGGGACCGATCTCCGGCACCGGCGCACGGGTCGCCCACAAGCCTTCGCGCGGCTCCAGCTTGGCAAGCGCCTTCATCTGGTTGCTGCTCATGAGAGAACCCCTGTCGCCTTGCCCGCCTTTTCGAAAGCTGCAAGGGCCCGGTCGAGCTGCTCATGCGTCAAGGCAGCATTCATCTGGGTGCGGATGCGGGCCTGACCGCGCGGCACGACGGGGAAGAAGAACCCGGCGACGTAAACGCCTTCCTCGAACAGCTTCGACGCCATCTCCTGCGCCAGTTTCGCGTCTCCCAGCATGACCGGAATGATCGGGTGCTCGCCAGCGAGAAGTTCGAACCCGAGCGCTTCCAGGCCGGAGCGCCAATAATCCGCATTGTCGAAAAGGTGACGCCTCAGTTCGTCGCCCTCCTCCACCAAGCGGATCGCTTCAAGCCCACTCATGACAACCGCGGGCGGCAATGAGTTGGAGAAAAGATAGGGTCGCGCACGCTGCCGCAGCAGGTCAATCACGGGCTGCGGGCCGGCGATATAACCGCCGATGCCGCCGCCCAGCGCCTTGCCGAGCGTTCCCGTCAGAATGTCCACATCGATGCCAAAATGCGCCGGTGTTCCCGCGCCCTTCGGCCCCATGAACCCGGTGGCGTGGCAGTCGTCCACCATGACGATCGCATCGTATTGCCTCGCCAGCTCCGTGATCTCGGGCAGTTTCGCAAGATACCCGTCCATGGAAAAGACGCCATCGGTGGCAATCATGACGTGACGGGCGCCATCCGCGCGCGCTTCGGTCAGCTTGTTTTCAAGATCCGCCATATCGGAATTCGCGTAGCGATACCGTTTCGCCTTGCAGAGCCGGACACCGTCAATGATCGAGGCGTGATTAAGCGCGTCCGATATAATCGCGTCCTCCGGACCGAGAAGCGGTTCGAACAAACCGCCATTGGCGTCGAAACACGCGGCGAACAGAATGGAATCATCCTTGCCCAGAAACTGCGCCAGCCGTTGTTCCAGCTGGCGATGAATGTCCTGTGTGCCGCATATGAAACGGACGGACGCCATGCCATAACCCTTGGGCTCAAGAGCCCTTCGTGCTGCCTCCTCAAGCGCCGGATGATTGGCAAGTCCAAGGTAGTTGTTGGCGCAAAGGTTGATAACCTCGCGCCCGTTCACCTCGATCACACCGCCCTGCGGCGACGAAATCTCGCGTTCTTTCTTGTAAAGGCCCTCGGCCTCGATCTCTTCCAGAATACCGGCGATATGGGACAGGAAGGCGTTGCTCACGGCGAAGCTCCGATAAAATAGACATTTCATCCACTATATCGGAATTTTTTCCAAATAGAAAGCAATCACTTCCAGTATAACGGATTTTTGATCCGGAATTGGAGAAGTCTAAAACTTCACGACCATGAGGATCGCGCGCGCGGGGCCTTCAATGGCTTCAATTGTGTGTGGAACATCGGCGGCGTAGCGGGCCGTATCACCGGTTTCGATCGTGCCCCTGGCAACACCCGAGGTTACAGCCAACCGCCCCTCCTGAGCGATAAGCTGCTCTCGGGTTCCGCGCGCATGCGGCTTACTGTCGAGCTTGCCGCCTTCCATAAAGAGGAGTTCATATACCTCGAGTTTGCCTGCATCCTGCGGGGCGGACAGAATGCGGATCTTGCAGCCGTCACCGGCCCGGTCCAGCGCCGGGGTCTGATGTTCGTGCAGGATCTCGACCCTGTCCTCGGCGGCTTCCTCTCCGAGAAGACCCGCGAAATCAACATTCAGCGCCCGGGTCAGATTGAGGAGTGTCGCGACCGTCGGGTTCGACTCGCCCCGCTCGATCTGGCTGACCATTGATCGTGACACGCCGGAGATCTTTTCGACCGCCTCGAGCGAAAGGCCCTGCGCACGGCGGGCCTGCTTCAGGCGTTCGGGAAGCCGGGAGAGAATATCAGAATCTGTCATCACGGAAATAAAGTCAGTTTCATGTGTCTTTGCAATTGCTCTTTTGCGGCATGTGCTTGCGAAACGAAGCGTTTTCCGGCCACTTGCCCCACCTCCAAGACCCATCGTCGTTTCCAAAGTGCATCCTGTCGCAAACGGAACAGATGCTGCACTGCGCTCTCACATAGCGTTCCGGGCACTGTCAGCGGCCCGTCCCGCCTGACCAGATTCAGTTTTCAAGGACACGCCGCGGAGAAAAACCAATGGCTAGCGATATCGAAATTGCCCGTGCAGCCAGCATGAAACCGATCCAGCAGATCGGTGAGCGCCTTAACATTCCGGACGAGGCCCTTCTGCCCTACGGCCGGACGAAAGCCAAGGTCTCGGCCGACTATATCGACGGACTTGGCGAGCGCGAGAACGGCAAACTGATCCTTGTCACCGCGATCAACCCGACGCCCGCCGGTGAAGGCAAAACCACGACGACGGTTGGCCTGGGTGACGGCCTCAACAAGATCGGCAAAAATGCGATGATCTGCCTGCGCGAGCCGTCGCTTGGCCCGTGCTTCGGCATGAAGGGCGGCGCTGCTGGCGGTGGTTACGCCCAGGTCGTGCCGATGGAAGACATCAACCTGCACTTCACAGGCGATTTCCACGCCATCACTTCCGCGCATAATCTTCTGTCCGCCCTCATCGAGAACCATATCTACTGGGGCAACGAGCTTGGCATCGATCAGCGCCGCGTGACCTGGCGCCGTGTCCTCGACATGAATGACCGCGCCCTGCGCTCGATCGTCTGTTCACTCGGCGGCGTCGCCAACGGTTTCCCGCGCGAAGGCGGTTTCGACATCACGGTCGCCTCCGAAATCATGGCAATCCTTTGCCTTGCCACCGACCTTGAAGACCTGCAGAAGCGCCTAGGCGACATCATTGTCGCCTACCGCCGCGACCGGACGCCGATCTATGCGCGCGACATCGAAGCAGATGGCGCCATGACGGTCCTGCTCAAGGAAGCGCTCCAGCCGAACCTCGTACAGACGCTGGAAAACAACCCGGCCTTCATTCATGGCGGCCCGTTCGCCAACATCGCCCACGGCTGCAACTCCGTTGTTGCAACGCAGACCGCTCTGAAGCTTGCCGACTATGTCGTCACCGAGGCCGGTTTTGGCGCGGATCTGGGCGCCGAGAAGTTCTTCGACATCAAGTGCCGAAAGGCCGGGCTTTCGCCGGATGCGGTCGTCATCGTCGCGACAATCAAGGCGCTGAAGATGAATGGCGGCGTCGCCAAGGATGACCTCGGCACGGAGAATGTCGATGCGGTCGTCAAGGGCTGCGCAAACCTCGGCCGGCATATCGAGAACGTCAAACAGTTCGGCGTGCCCGCCGTTGTCGCAATCAACCACTTCACGGCAGATACCGAAGCCGAAGTCCAGGCGGTCAGGGATTACTGCGCGGAGCTCGGCGTCGACGCGATCCTGGCAACGCACTGGGCGAACGGCTCCGCTGGTACGGAAGAACTGGCCAAACGCGTGTCCGAGCTTGCGGAAAGCGGCGCTGCGCAGTTCGCACCGCTCTATGAAGACAGCCTGTCGCTTTTCGAGAAGATCGAGACCATCGCCAAGCGGATCTACCGGGCCGACGAAGTGCTCGCCGACAAGTCCGTGCGCGACCAGCTCAAGCGCTGGGAGGCAGACGGCTTCGGCGACCTGCCGGTCTGCATGGCCAAGACCCAGTACTCCTTCTCCACCGACCCGCAGCTGCGCGGCGCACCGACCGGGCACAGCCTGCCGGTCCGCGAAGTGCGCCTGTCTGCCGGCGCCGGCTTCATCGTCGCAATCTGCGGTGAGATCATGACCATGCCCGGCTTGCCGCGCGTACCATCAGCAAACCACATCCGTCTGGACGACAACGGCCAGATCGAAGGTCTGTTCTGATCTGTCCGGACCAGAACAGCTAACTCGGGCGGGTCAAACGACCCGCCCTTTTCTTTGTGAGCGCCGGTTTACCGGCACTGTCGCGTAAGCGACTTGCCGTGTCGCATTGAAGATATCGGCAAATCAGCCTTCAGGCATAAGGTTTTTCACTAAGTTATAGTCACTTGCGCCCTGTTGGAGCTGTCCATGTCCGATGAAGAAGATATCGATCTCGCGTCCCTTTCCGACGACGAACTCGTCGAACAGATGCACGACGACCTTTACGACGGTCTGCAGGAAGAGATCGAAGAAGCCGTGAACATCCTGCTGGAACGCGGATGGGTTCCCTACGACATCCTGACAAAAGCGCTTGTTGAAGGCATGCGCATTGTCGGGATCGATTTCCGTGACGGCATCCTGTTCGTGCCGGAAGTTCTTCTGTCGGCCAATGCGATGAAGGCCGGGATGGGCATCCTGCGTCCACTGCTTGCGGAAACCGGAGCGCCGAAAGTCGGCAAGATGGTCATCGGCACCGTGAAGGGCGATATTCACGACATCGGCAAGAACCTCGTCTCCATGATGATGGAAGGCGCGGGCTTCGAGGTGATCGACATCGGCATCAACAACCCGGTCGAGAACTACCTTGCAGCGCTTGAAGAGCACCAGCCTGAGATCCTCGGTATGTCCGCTCTTCTGACGACCACCATGCCCTACATGAAGGTCGTGATCGACGAGATGAAGGCCAAGGGCATTCGCGATGATTACATCGTGCTCGTCGGCGGCGCACCGCTCAACGAAGAGTTCGGTGAAGCGGTCGGTGCTGACGGCTACTGCCGCGACGCGGCCGTCGCCGTGGAAATGGCGAAGGATCTGATCGCCCGCCGCCACAACCAGCTCGCCGCCAAAGGCTGAGACGGTGTTTGAAGGGGCTGCCGGCATGCAGGTAGGCGAGCCGCTTTTCCCGATCCAGAATGACGAGGACGCGAACGACAAGATCGGTCGCGTCCTTATTATTGCCTGCGGCGCACTCGCGCGCGAGATCATCGCCGTTCGCGACCTGAACGGCCTCGATCACATCGACCTCACCTGCCTGCCGGCGCAGCTTCACAACACGCCCGACAAGATCCCTGACGAAGTGCGGCGGACAATCCTGCTGCACCGGGACGCCTATTCGGAAATCCTGATCGGTTATGGCGATTGCGGAACCGGCGGCCTGCTCGACAAGGTGCTGGAGGAAACTGGCGCGAGGCGGATCGCAGGCGCCCACTGCTACGCCTTCTTTTCCGGCCTGGACGAATTCGACAAACTGGCGGAAGAAGAACTGGGAACCTTCTATCTCACGGACTTTCTCGCGCGCCACTTCCAGACAATGGTCATCGAGCCGCTCGGTCTGGACTGGCACCCTCACCTGAGGGACATGTATTTCGCCCATTACAAGCGCCTGGTCTATCTCGCGCAGACCGACAACCCCGACCTTGAAGAAGCCGCCCGCAACGCTGCCGACCGACTGGACCTGACCTTCGAAATCCGGCGAACAGGCTACGGCCTTCTTGCCGGATTTCTGGGCGCGGAGGCCGAGCGTTGACGCGCGGCCCGGGCAGGTCGGATTTCCACGCTCATATGCCGCTATCAGGCGACCTGAATCGCACTGCTTCCGGCAAACATGCTCTCGGAGGAAGATGAGCAAATGGCGCAGAAAATTATCGTTTTTTGGCGGGATATCCCGGCGCAGATCCTGGTGAAAAAGGGCCGCAAATCGGCACGCCGTGAATTGCCGGCCGTCTTCATGGAAGCGATCGACGCCTGCGCCATGCGGATCGGTGCAAAGGACAGCGAGGCCTATATGGCCGAGTGGCGCCGTACCGACCCTGTCGAAGTCTCTGACGATCTTGAAACGGAAGCGGAAACAGCCCTGAGCGAGCTGCTTGCCGCTTATCCGAAAGACAGACTGAAAACCCTGCTCGCAAGTGGAGGCACGGAATATGACTGAACAGCGCTTATTGGCCACCGGGCGCTTTGCCGCCTCCACCGAAATGTCGCCGAAACAGGTGGTCGAGAAGACAGAACTGCTGGCGAATGTCCCGGCCGGCACACAGGTCTATGTCACGGATCTCGGCAACGCGTCAGAGGACATGATCGTCGACGCCGTGCGCACCCTGACAGACAACAAGCTGATCGCGGTTCCGCATATGGCAGCACGCCGCTACCCTTCGCACGCGGCTTTCGAGCGCCGGATCACGCGCCTGGTCAATGAAGGCGGGGCAACCGAAGTGCTGGCGATTGCGGGTGAAGCCGAAACAGCCGGACCTCTCACCTCTTCCGTCGCTCTCCTGGAAACCGGTCTTTTCGACAAGCTTGGCATTCGCAAGATCGCGGTTGCCGGCCATCCGGAAGGCGCGCCCGACATCGCACCGGACGTGATCCGGTCCTTCCTGATGCGCAAACATGAGCTGGCCGCCGAGAGCGATGCCGAGTTCCGGATCGTGACCCAGTTCGGCTTTGATCCGCACCGCGTCAGCCTGTGGCTGGACGAATTGCGCGAGCTGGGCAACGCTTTCCCGGTTCACATCGGGGTTGCAGGCCCGGCCAAGATGACGACCCTTCTGAAGTTTGCCGCCTTTGCCGGCGTGGAGAATTCGCTGAAGTTCCTCAAGAAACGTGGTGGCGCCGTCGTCTCGATGCTTGCCGGGTACGACCCGGACACCATGGTCGAGCCGCTGGAAGCACGCGTCACGAGCCAGCCCGATACGCAACTTGCCCAGATCCACGTCTATCCCTTTGGCGGCATCCAGAAGACCGCCGAATGGCTGCATGGCCGCGGGAGCTGGTCCTTTCAATCCTCATCATCCATGACTGCCAACGAGAGCGCCTAAATGACACGCACAGTCGTCGCATCCGCCACCAAGGAAATCGTGATCGGTTTCGATCAACCGTTCTGTGTCATCGGCGAACGGATCAATCCGACCGGACGCAAGAAACTTGCGGCTGAAATGGTCGAAGGCAATTTTGAGACCGTGAAGTCGGATGCCCTGGCACAGGTGGCGGCTGGCGCAACGATGCTCGACGTCAACGCCGGTGTGACGGCGGTCAATCCGAACGAGACCGAACCGCCGCTTCTGGTCAAAACTCTGGAGATTGTTCAAGAGCTTACAGACATTCCCTTGTCTATTGATTCATCTGTCACGGAAGCTATCAAGGCAGGCCTTGAGGCCACCAAGGGGCGCCCGCTGGTCAATTCGGTGACCGGTGAAGAAGAGAAGCTTGAGGCGATCCTGCCGCTGATCAAGAAATACGACGTGCCGGTCGTTGCCATCTCCAATGACGAGACTGGCATTTCGGAAGATCCGGACGTCCGTTTTGCCGTTGCCAAGAAAATCGTCGAGCGCGCGGCCGACTTCGGTATCCCATCGCACGACATTGTCGTCGACCCGCTGGTCATGCCGATTGGTGCCATGGGTACGGCCGGCCTTCAGGTGTTCAAGCTTGTTCGCCGTCTGCGCGACGAGTTGAAGGTCAACACGACCTGCGGTCTTTCCAACGTCTCGTTCGGCCTGCCGCATCGCCACGGCATCAATGCCGGTTTCATTCCGATGGTCATCGGCGCGGGCATGACCTCTGCCATCATGAACCCGTGCCGCCCGCAGGAAATGGAAGCGGTGCGCGCCGCCAACGTGCTGAACGGAACCGACCCGAACTGCCAGGAATGGATCATGACCTATCGCGACCACCAGCCGGCCGCCGCCGGTGCAGCATCCGCACCTGCGGAAGCAGCCGCCAGTTCAGGCGGACGGCGCAGGGGGGGCCGTGCTGCACGGAGGTCCGCGGGATAAGGTTTTGCTTGCTGCCGCCGCTTCGAACCAAGCGGATGCAGACGGATATCCCGATCGAATACTCTCCACCCCAATCCCCTCCCCACAAGCGGGAGGGTTTTGTGCGTCGAGAGGTTGGATTGGACGTCGACAAGGCAGACTTCGCTTGTGAGCGTCGGCTGTGATTGGAGAAAAAGGAAGGATACTCTCCCCCAACGGGAAGAGTTCAGGGTTGGGTGTAATGCCCCGCTGTGCGAACGGGGCTGATGGAAGCGAAGCGAAGCATGAACGAACACGTCAAACTTGCCAAAGTCGTTTTCCAGCCGAGCGGACGGCGCGGAACATTTCCCGTCGGCACGCCGTTGCTCGATGCGGCACGGTCCCTGGGTGTTTATGTCGAATCCGTGTGCGGTGGGCGCGGCATTTGCGGGCGCTGCCAGATCTCGGTGTCGGAAGGAACCTTTGCAAAGGAAAACCTGACCAGTTCCACGGACAATCTTGAGAGTGCAACGGAAGCTGAAACCCGCTACGCGACCTTGCGCAGCCTTGCCTCCGACCGGCGGCTTTCCTGCCAGGCAAAAATTCTCGGCGATCTGGTGGTGGATGTGCCGACCGATGCCCAGACCAATCGCCAGGTGGTGAGAAAGCGTGCGGAAGCCAAGCATATCGATGCCGACAGCGCGGTGTCGCTTGTTACCGTTTCCATCGCCGAGCCGGACATGGAAACACCGCGCGGAGATATCGACCGCCTGCGCGAAGCGCTCGCCGCCGCCGCCGGCCTGACCGACCTTGCGGTCGACCCGATCCTGCTGCCATCAGTGCAGACAATCCTGCGCAAAGGCAAGTGGACCGTCACGGCCGCGATCTATGCGGATGAGGCACTGCAGCCAACGGTAACAGCTCTGTGGCCCGGCGAGAAGAAAGCCGTCTACGGCCTCGCGGTGGATATCGGCTCGACAACGATCGCGGCACATCTGTGCAATCTGAGGAACGGCAGAACCGTCTCGTCAGCGGGAACCTCCAACCCGCAGATCCGCTTCGGCGAGGACCTGATGTCGCGGGTGTCCTACGTCCAGATGAACCCGTCGAAACTGCCGGACCTCACAAAGGCCGTGCGCGAGGCGATCAACGCCCTGGTCGGCAAGCTTGTCGGCGATGTCGGTGCGGAGAGATCAGACGTTCTGGACGCGACCTTTGTCGGCAACCCGGTGATGCATCATCTATTCCTCGGGATCGACCCGGTCGAACTCGGCGGTGCGCCTTTCGCGCTGGCTGCATCCGACGCCATGGTGCTCACGGCGCGCGATCTGTCGCTGGAACTCAATCCGGGCGCGCGGGTCTATATGCTCCCTTGCATTGCCGGTCACGTCGGTGCCGATGCTGCCGCCGCAACGCTTTCCGAAAGTCCTTACAGCCACGACGAAATTACCCTTCTGGTGGATGTTGGAACCAATGCGGAAATCGTTCTGGGCAACAAGAACCGGTTGTTGGCCGCATCTTCACCAACCGGGCCGGCTTTTGAAGGCGCTGAAATCTCTTCGGGCCAGCGTGCCGCACCGGGCGCGATCGAGCGCATCCGGATCGACAAGGAAACACTGGAGCCCCGTTTCAAGGTCATTGGCGTTGACGAGTGGTCCGACGAAGAGGGTTTTGCAGAAAAGATCGACAGCGTCGGCGTGACCGGCATCTGCGGCTCAGGGATCATCGAGGCCGTCGCGGAAATGTATCTTGCGGGCCTCATCACTGAAGACGGGGTCATCGACGGTGCGCTCGCCGCCCGCACGCAGCGTGTCCAGGCCCAGGGACGGACCTTTTCCTATCTCATTGCGGACGAGGACGTGGAAATCTCGATCCTGCAGACCGATATCCGTGCGATCCAGCTCGCAAAGGGCGCGCTTTATGCCGGGGTCAAGCTCCTCCAGGACAAGCTCGGCACCTATGCGCTCGACCGCATCCGCCTCGCAGGCGCCTTCGGCAGTTACATAGATCCGCAATATGCCATGGTGCTCGGCCTCATTCCCGACTGTCCTCTCGACGGCGTTACGGGTGTCGGCAATGCCGCCGGAACCGGTGCGCGCATGGCGCTTTTGAACCGGGGGTACCGGCGCGAGATCGAACAGACCGTGCGCGACATTGAAAAGATCGAGACGGCGCTGGAACCGAAGTTTCAGGAACACTTCGTCAATGCGATGGCCCTGCCCAACAAGGTCGATCCCTTCCCGCACCTGCGCGCCGCAGTCGACCTGCCCGAGCGAAAGGCACCCGTCGCGGACGAGACAGGAGGCGGTGAACGCCGCCGCAGGCGCCGGCGCGGCTAAGCGAGCCTGTGAGCGCGGTAGGATCCGCGAGTAGAGTACGCTCTCAGAAATGAGGCCGTTTCCTAGATCAGCAGGCTGCGTCAGGGATCCAGAAAGAACTGCTCGCGCAGCTGATCCCAGATCTTTTCGCCGATCATGCAGTCATAGGGTTCTTCGAAGGTAAACTGCACAGGCTGAACCAGGGGCATTTCCGGCTCAAAACCGCCGATTTCAAGGATCAGCTTGCGGCGCACCGCGTCCGGGAATTGCGCCCAGTCCGTCACCGGAATGACAAAGCTCGCTGGTCCGCCCGTAACGCATTTTCGGTAGTAGACATCGAGATCCGGGATGTTGAACTGCGAGCCTGGCCCGCCCGTCGTCATCAGCGGCAGGCCGTTGATCGTGATCCCCTTCTCCAGCGCGGCATCGCGCGCGGTGGTGACAGCCCTGCCGTGATTGTTCGGGCCGTCGCCCGAAATGTCGATAACATGCCGGTCCGCCTGAAAGGGTACCTCCTCCAGCAGCTCTGCGGCATGGATGATCGCGCCGGATATGGATGTGCGGCGCTGGCTGAAGGACCTGTCCTTCAGAACCTGATCGGAGAAGGCCTGTGCGTCGGCTGCCTCGTCAATGAGTGTCCAGTCGACGATCACCCTCAGATGATTGTCGTTCGCCCACTCAAACATCAGCAATGCGATCTTGCCGCGCGCACCAAGGTCGATGGCCCTGATCACTTCAGGGCTGGCGATGGCCGCTGCATAGCCGCGGCGCTGAAGCTCCAGTTCTTCCTGGGACATTGAGCGGGAGACATCGATAGCGAGCACGAGGGCAACATCCACGCTTTCCTGAGCCTTCACCTGCGACTGGAAAACCGCCCCAAAAAGGGCAGCGAACAACATGAAGGGTGTGAGTGCCGCTCTCCACATGCATTCATACTACCTGAAAACCGGGTGCTTGGCAGCGGTGCGCTTTCGATCTTCGATAAAGGCTGCGTGAAACAATCGGCCCGAACGCACTTTTCAGCTTTCGCGCTGCCGCCACGGTCCGCTATAACAACCGGCAAACAAACGATGCAGGAAACGGTCCATGTCTGAAACCGCCGCAAACGACCAAGCCGAAAAGCCGATGCTTGGCACGCTTCTCCACGAAGGCGTCTATCGGATCGTCATGGAGCGGCCAGACCGCATGAATTCACTTTCAACAGAGATGATGCGAGCGCTGTCTGCGGAACTGGATGAAGCCGCTCGTAATCCGGCCGTGCGGGTCATATTGCTGGGTGCAGAAGGCAAGGTTTTTTGCGCCGGACATGATCTGAAGGAAATGACCGCCGCCCGCGCTGAAGCCGATGGAGGCAAGGCAACCTATGAGCGGATCATGGGGCAGTGTTCAGATCTGATGCAGCAGATCGTCCGCCTGCCGAAACCGGTTATTGCGGTCGTGACCGGCGTTGCCACGGCTGCCGGTTGCCAGCTGGTTGCCTCCTGCGATCTCGCCATTGCAACGGACACCGCGACCTTCTGCACGCCGGGTGTCAACATCGGCCTCTTCTGTTCCACCCCCATGGTGGCGCTTTCGCGCAATGTCGCCCCGAAACATGCCATGGAAATGCTGCTCACCGGGGAGAGCATCGACGCCTCGACAGCCAAGGAATTCGGACTGATCAACCGGATCGTCCCGCGTGACTACCTGGATCAGGTCGTTCAGAAATATGCCGAGACCATTGCCTCCAAGTCGCTGAAAACTCTCAAGATCGGCAAGGAAGCCTTCTACCGCCAGCTCGAAATGCCACTGTCGGAAGCCTATGACTTCGCGGCCCAGACCATGGTCGAAAACATGCTGGCGAAGGATGCCGAAGAAGGCATTTCCGCGTTCCTGCAAAAACGCAAACCCGACTGGACGGACAGCTGAGTCGCACATGAACCACGACACTTATTCCGATACCTACATCAAGGGCATCCTCGATGAGGTCAAAACCGTTGCGATGATCGGCGCGTCGGCGAACAATGTGCGCCCGTCCTACTTCGTCCTGAAATATCTGCTTTCAAAGGGCTATGACGTCTGGCCGATTAACCCGGGCCAGGCGGGCAAAGAGATCCTTGGTCAGACCGTCTATGCCTCCCTTGACGATGTTCCGGACACCCCGGACATGATCGACATCTTCCGCAATGCGGAAGCCGCCGGACAGATCGTCGATCAGGTTCTTCAAAGTGGCAGATTGCCCAAGGTCATCTGGATGCAGCTGACGGTCCGTCACGACGAGGCGGCGAAGCGCGCGGAGGATGCCGGGATCAAGATCGTGATGGACCGGTGCCCGAAAATCGAATACGGGCGGCTTTCCGGCGAGATCGGCTGGGCCGGCGTCAATTCCAAAACGATTTCCGCGAAGCGCCCGACACTCAAGTCGGGGTTCCAGCATCGCGGGCTGACCGGCAAGACCGAGAGTTAACGCTGCCGAATGCGCGGAAATGACGCCGCAGCACGCTCTGGCCTTTGACATCGGTATTCCAACAAGCCGCTTCAATTCGAAAAATCCTGCTTTGACCTCCCCTCAAGGTTCGGTCAAACTGCGCAAAATTCCAAAGGGAGGTTGTTTATGAGCGAAAATATTCCAGGGTTTTCCACGCTGGCCATTCATGCCGGTGCTGCACCCGACCCGTCCACGGGCGCGCGCGCCACGCCGATCTACCAAACGACGTCTTTCGTCTTTGATGATGTCGATCACGCAGCCTCCCTGTTCGGCCTGCAGGCCTTCGGCAATATCTACACCCGCATCACAAATCCGACGACCGCCGTTCTGGAAGAGCGCGTTGCAGCCCTGGAAGGCGGCACAGCCGCTCTTGCGACAGCATCCGGCCATTCCGCGCAGCTGCTCTGCTTCCATACCCTGATGCAGCCCGGCGACAAC
>JGI12316J15310_10000282_pt79 | contig 19093 bp, 15 predicted proteins | sample MarCyaLeptolynsp_FD_15310 | JGI IMG/M metagenome (IMG submission 15310)
GCGTTGATGCTTGGACACAATGATCCCGATATCCGAGCGGCCATAGATGCCGGGCTTGATCGCGGCACCCAGTTCGGCGCCGGTCATGCCGACGAAATCGTATGGGCCGACAAGATCATTGACATGGTACCCTCTGCCGAGAGGGTTCGCTTCACCTCATCCGGAACCGAGGCGACGCTCATGGCCGTCCGGCTCGCCCGGGCCTTTACCGGCCGCAACAAAATCCTGCGCTTTCCCGGTCATTACCATGGCTGGCAGGACGATATGACCACCGGATACCGGTCTCATTTCAATGGTGGTGCTGTATCCGGCGTACCAGACCCGGTTGCCGCCAACACCCTGTTGGCCGATGTCCGCGATATCCGCGGTCTGCAGGCGGTTTTCAAACATGCAGAAGATATTGCCGCGGTGATCTTCGAGCCGCTCGGTGCCGCGACCGGACAGGTGCCGATGGATCCGGAATTCATCGCGGAACTGCGAACGCTCACACGCCAGACCGGCGTTCTGATGATTTTCGACGAAGTCGTCACCGGGTTCCGTGTTTCAGCCGGTGGAGTTCAGGCAAAAATCGGTGTTACGCCGGATCTGACCGCTTTGGCCAAAATCGTGGCCGGCGGCATGCCCGGCGGAGCCGTCGCCGGCAGAAAGGACATTCTCGATCATCTGGATTTCGCAGCATCGAGCGCGAAAGATCGGGAAAAAATCTACCACCCCGGCACATTCAATGCCAATCCGGTCAGCGCTGCAGCGGGTATCGCAACATTGTCCAAACTGAGCGACGGAAAGCTCCTCGCCGCGGCCGATCAAAAGGCCGCAAGGCTGCGCGCATCTTTGAACACTGTTCTCCGGGAGCAGAAAGTAGCCTGGGCCGTTTATGGCCAGTCCTCCGCCTTCCATGTCTTCATGAACCCGAATGGACGAACCATCGATCCGGATAACTTCAATCCAAACGCGGTCGACCAGTCGGAATTGACCGCGAAACCGGCGGAAACCGTGCGGGCATTGCGCCTGGCGATGAATGTCCATGGGGTCGACTTGTCCGGTTGGCCCGGAGGATTGTTGTCGAGCACGCACGGAGATCAGGAGCTCGCAGAGACAGTGACCGCGTTCACGATGAGCCTGGAGATGCTGCGAGCGGATGGATTGTTGGCCGAGACGTCGAAGGTATAGAATTTTATCGAGCCTCGAAGTTTTCTCGAGACAAGCCGGCCGGACAAAGATTGATAATGGTGGACATTTCGACTCCTCGGCCGCGGAGGCAATCTCGTCCGATCCTGTCGTAATCGGGCTCCTGTCGCTTGAACTCGGTCAGACGGCGATAGTCGTCGCCCCGCACATTTTTATCACCTAAACTTGCAGATACGTCCTAAGGTGAGAGCGACCCGACAGAGGTCAGCAACAAAAACATCCTGCACGAGGCGAGATATCAAAATCATGAGGCAAATAAAAACGACACTTGTCGCATTGGCGGCAAGCCTGCTGCTTGCTGTGACGGCGTTGGCACAATCGGGTTCCGGGGGAGCCTTTACCATCCATAATCAGACGGACAACAACGTGGTCGTCGGATTCTACACCAATGACGGCAGTGGCTGGAGCGCGAACTGGCTTGGCGATCAACTGGCTCCGGGGCAGAACGCGTCGGCCGAGTTCACGGCAGACACCGGTGCCTGCGAACAGGTGTTCCAGGTCGGTTGGCTTGGATCGGATGGAAGCGAGGTCATGGACGAACCGATCAGCATTGATATTTGCGCAGCATCCAATGTCTATCTCGCCGACAACGAGATGTACTACGACTGAGCCGAATTCACAGAACGTTCGTTGTTTGCCTGCTCCGCCGAGTGCAAACCGGAACGCAACCAAACCTGTCGCGCCTGATGTGTCCCGGAGACGGACCAAGTGATGTGTACTGCGAGAAGCCGGGCCGCATCGCGCCGGTCCGATAGGACGCGGCAGGCAGATTGAATTTCGAACCGGCAACGGCGGCGCAGTCTTGCCGCCGTTACTCCCCGACCTCCCGAGCAATGCGCTTGTGAGCGTAAATTCAACGGCTTCGAAAGTGTCGCGTCAACTCGGATTATCGGCAGCACTGCCCTCAAAGACCGCGCGTAACCTTTTGGCGGAGCTGGCAAACACCTGCATCACCGCGCGAATGCGCGCGACCTTTGCCAGATCCGGCAAGGTGAGAAGCCAGAAATCGGAATAGGCCCGGGTCGGCAATGTGCTCACGCGCCGCAATCCCGGCTCATGATCCCCAAAGTAGCAGGGCAGATTGGCGATGCCCAATCCCGCCTTGGCCGCCGCGGCCGCGACAAGTTTGTCGTTTGCCGAGAGCGCAACGATTTTGTCACGATAAAACTCTGTTGGGCGATTTTCGGTTTCATCAGGCGGGATGTGCCCGATCCACTCCATGGTGTCCTGGCGAATCGCACGACTTTGGGAAGCCAAATAGGATGGCGCCGCATAGGCGGCTGAACGGATCGGCGTCAGCTTCAAGCCGAACAGGCTGTCATCCGGCTGTTCGCTGGAGCGGATCGCCAGGTCCGCTTCGCGCTGATGCAGATTGAGCAAATCGATACTGGCAATCAGGCGCAGGACGATGCCGGGATAAGCCTGTTTGAGATCCGCGACCATGCGCAGGAAGGGGACGCTTGCCAGAAACATCAACGGCGCCGTCACGGTAACGACACCTTCCGTCCGGATGTCGCGGCGAGCCAGCGTCCCGTCCAGTGAAAGAACGGCTGTTTCCATAATTTCCGCCGCCCGGACCGCTTCAAGCCCGGCCGGGGTCGGCGTATATCCGGCCGGCAGGCGATCAAACAGCCGGACCCCGGTCTTTCTTTCCAGCGCCCCCACGCGACGCGACACAGTTGCATGATTGACCCCGAGGCGCCTGGCGGCTGCCGTCACGCCGCCGCGGCGGGCAATTTCAAGAACATATTTCAGATCATCCCAATCCATGACACCTTGTGCAAAAACGCACATCCAACGTGAAAAATATGTGGGTTTTTTATCGGCTCGACAGCGATAAGTTCAAGAGAATTCACCCCATGAAACAGGAGCGGCCCAATGCCGACACATGCCATAGGCCTGATGAAATCGATGAATGACACGAACGCGTTTGCCAGATACCGCGAGGTCGCGGGGGCCGCACTCGCCAAACACGGCGGCCGCGTCGTCAGCTCAACACCCAGTCCGAAGCAAATCGAGGGACCGCCGCGGCCCCTCCACGCCCTTGTCATCCTGGAATTCCCGGACGCCGACGCCGCGCTCGCCTGGCGGCAGGATCCGGACCTGGCAGAGACCCATGCCCTTCGCGTCGACGGCGCAGACATATCGTTTTATATCGCGGCCTCTGAGTGACTGACGCGAACATTGCGGGATCCTGTTTCCCGCAATGTTCGTACGCATCGTCAGATCATCAAGACCGCCGCAATTCCGAAATGAATTCTCACAGTCCGCCTGTTTTTTAGCATCCGATTTCTCGAAACCGCCAGGCAAACCTCCTACATCTCCGCTGCACTGCACAAACACCGGAGATCCGCCATGAGCGCCCTCAATCAGGAAACCGTTCTGTCCGTCCGCCACTGGAACGACACCCTGTTCAGCTTCACCACGACCCGCGACCCGTCGTTCCGGTTCCGCAGTGGCCAGTTCACCATGGTTGGCATGGAAATCGACGGCAAACGGGTGATGCGCGCCTACAGCCTCGCCGGCGCCCATTACGACGACACCCTGGAATTCTTCTCCATCAAGGTTCCCGACGGTCCGCTGACGTCGAAACTTCAATACATGAAGGAAGGCAATGTCATCTACATCGGCAAGAAGCCGACCGGCACGTTGCTGATTGACAATCTGAAGCCCGGACGCAATGCCTATCTGGTCGGCACCGGGACCGGTTTGGCGCCATTTCTCAGTCTGATCAAAGACCCGGACATTTATGAGCGCTTCGACAACGTTGTTTTGATCCATGGCTGCCGCAGCACCAGCGATCTCGCTTACTATGAAATGATCACCCGCGAACTGCCCGAGCACGAGTTGCTCGGAGATCTGGTTCGAGAAAAACTCGTATATTATCCGACGGTTACCCGCGAACCCTTCCACAATCGCGGGCGCGTCACCGACCTGATCACGTCCGGCAAACTGTTTTCCGATCTCGGTCTGCCGCACATGGAGGCGCAAAATGACCGCTTTATTTTATGCGGCAGTCCGGGCATGTTGGCGGACACCAAATCCATTCTTGAAAATGCCGGTTTCGTCGAAGGCAATAGTTCCCTTCCCGGAGACTATGTGATCGAAAAGGCGTTTGTCGAAAAATAGCAGGAGACATGCATGGCGGAGCCGAAGTCAGAAATCCTTACCGGCGGCTCCGCGATCGTGAAATCGCTGTTGCGTCATGACGTCGACACGGTTTTCGGCCTGCCGGGCGTCCAGACCTATCCGATTTTCGACGCCCTTTACGACCAGCAAAACACCATCCGCACAATTACGCCACGCCATGAGCAGGGCGCGGCCTATATGGCCATGGGGTATGCGCAGGCCAAGGGAAAACCCGGGATTTTCTCGGTCGTCCCCGGCCCGGGCATTCTCAATACGGGCGCGGCCATGAATACGGCATGGGCCAGCTCTTCGCCGATCCTCGGCCTGACGGGACAGGTTCCCTCCGGCTATCTCGGTCTCGGACACGGTCACCTGCACGAAATGCCGGACCAGTTGGCAACCCTGCGCTCCTTCGTCAAATGGGCCGACAGAATTGACACACCGGGAGACGCGCCACGCCTCGTCGATGAAGCCTTTGCCCAAATCCAGTCGGGCCGCAACGGCCCCGCTACACTGGAAATGTGTTGGGACAGGCTTGCCGAGTCCGGGCCGGTCGACTGGCCTGAAAGGCTGCAGATACCGCGTGCGCCCGAACCCGATCCGGATGCCGTACGGTCCGCCGCCGCACTCGTTGGTGAAGCCAAGGCGCCGATGATCATGGTCGGCTCCGGCTCCCGGCATGCCGGACCTGAAGTGCTTGAATTGGCGCGCATGCTCAATGCACCGGTCCTGTCGGTGCGCGGCGGCCGCGGCGTCGTCAGCGCCGATGACCCATTGTCCATCGGGGCGGCCGAAGCCTGGTACCTCTGGAAGAAAACCGACCTTTTGATCGCGATCGGTACACGGTGCGAGTTGCCCTATATGCGCTGGTTCAACAATGTGGCACCGCCAGAACCACGCCCTTCATCACCGCGATTGATCCGGATCGACATCAATCCCGCCGAAATGGAACGTCTGTCGCCCGATGTGGGCGTTCTCGGCGACAGCAAGGAATCGACGGCGCTCCTGGTTGAAGCCGTTTCGCGCCAGGCCGGCAAAGTGGGCGGCGATCCCGAACGCGTTGCGGCGGCCCGCGGAAAGGCCAGGCCACTGGTTGATTCGATCAAACCGCATGTGGACTACCTCCGGACCATTCGCGATGTTCTGCCGCGCGACGGATTGTTCGTGGAAGAGGTTTGCCAAGCCGGATTCGTCTCGTTCTTCGCGTTCCCGATCTACGCGCCGCGGACCTACATCACCTGCGCATTTTCCGGCACGCTTGGCTACGGATTCCCGACCGCGCTTGGTGTCAAGGCCGCCTTTCCGGACCGACCGGTCGTTTCCATTACCGGCGACGGCGGCTTCATGTTCGGGGTCCAGGAACTGGCCACGGCCGCCCAGTTTGGTATCGGACTGACAACGATCCTGTTCAACAACAATGCTTTCGGAAACGTTCGTCGCGACCAGGCTCATCGCTTCGACGGCCGCATTATCGGATCTGAATTGCAGAATCCGGATTTCGCCGGCCTGTGCGAGAGTTTTGGTGTCGGGTATCGCAGAGCCGGCAATCCGGCCGAACTGAAGCGCGAACTGGAAGCTTCGCTCGCGGCCAATAGGCCGGACGTTATCGAGGTTCCAGTCGATCCGGCCACGGAGGTACCCCCGTGGAAAGTTCTGATCCCCGAACGATTCGGTATCGAGCAGGAGTGACCTGGCGTGCTGGTAACCGGAGGTGCCGGTTGACCAGGCATATCCTGTGCGTTGCCGCGACCGATCAGGAAAACATGGAGACGTCCAGGTCTCGGATGGCGCCCATCCAGATGGCGTGATTGGTGTGATCCGCCAGGTGATCTCCCGTCTCGGGATGAATGAAGATGACAAGACCGTCCCGGTTGATCGCCAGCCATGAAATCACTTCGCCGGCTTTTTCCGGTGTAATCGCCAGTTGACAGCTCCAGTCCGGATGCGGGCCGACAGGCTTTTCGTGCATGCGGCCCATGACCAGCCCGAAACGATCCCGCGCCGCCTCGCACAGGGCTTTTGCCTGAGCCAACGTATCCCGGTCGAAATAGACATGGGCGTGAAAACCGGAAACCAGATTTGTTTCTGTCATGATCGTCCTTTTTGATCGGGCCGTTGAACAAATTGCGCCCGGGCCGATGGCCCTGCGGCGTGTCGCGCGATATCGGCTTCGCAGAAACCACTGCGGGTCTTTGGTCCGGTGTTCGCGTGATCCGAGGTCGATCAAACGCTGTTGCACAACGATGTGCGATTCACAATCAGGTGTTCAAGCGACAATCTCCCGGTCTCTCCCGATACCGATTGCCGGTCAGAAAATCGACCAGCCGGTTGCGCGGGCAAAACGCTCAAGGGCCAGTGACCCGACCAATGAGTTGCCGTTGCTGTTGAGCCCGGGCGACCAGACCGCGATCGAAGCCTTGCCCGGCGCAATGGCCAGAATCCCGCCGCCGACGCCGCTCTTGCCCGGCAGCCCCACACGGAACCCAAAATCACCCGATGCATCGTAATGACCACAAGACAACATGAGGGCGTTGATCCGGCGCGCCCGTTCGGCGCTGACGACGGGTTCGCCGGATACCGGATCATATCCGCCCGACGCCAGAAACAGTCCGGCCCGCGCCAATTCCCGGCAGGACATCGCAATGGCGCATTGATGAAAATAGACGTCCAGGGTATCGGTAACAGCGTTTTTTATGTTGCCGTACCCTTTCATGAAATTGGCCAGACTGACGTTGCGAAAACCGGTCTCGGCTTCGGACCGTGCGACTTCGTCATCGATGCCTACGGCATGTGAATTTGCGAGGGACCCGGCAAATCTCTCTATCCGGGCGATGGCCTGTGCTCCGGACATAGGGTCCAACAGCACATCGGACACGACAATTGCGCCGGCATTGATAAATGGATTCCGGGGAATCCCGGCTTCGTTTTCCAACTGCACGATCGAATTGAACGCAGACCCCGACGGCTCCTTTCCAACCCGTTTCCACAGATCGTCACCGATCTTGTTGAGCGCCAGGGTCAACGTGAAGACCTTTGAAATACTCTGGATCGAAAACGCTTCCTCCGCATCTCCACTGGCATATGTAGCCCCGTCTACCGTTGTGACGGCAATACCGAAGCGCTCGATCGGAACCCGTGCCAGCGCCGGAATATAGTCAGCCACGGCGCCCTGGCCGAGTTCGGAACGCATGGCGGCGCGGACATCCTCAACGATTTCATTCAAGTCCAACGACACGCGCCTCCACACCATGCATTAACTTTATCTTTCAACAGGTAACACGTGATTTCTGAATCAACAATTGAGATACAAATCAACACTGTTCCGCCACACTTTGGTCGCATCATTTCCATGAAAGCTCATCATCGTCCATTTTTCAGTCAACCGCAGGCAACGGTATGAAAGAACAACAGTGCCCTCAGATTATCGAATTCAGATGTTCAATTGAGGGACATAGGCGGCAAGGCAGTTGAAATAAGGGGGCCTACAGGAGTTTAGGAACGATGTCAGTCATTCAAACAGGTCCAGATCAACCTGCCGGACCGGTTTGCGTCCCGGTAACTTTACCCCCCGATTCGCTCTCCGGCCTTCTCAAGTCGGCAGGTCAGAATTTCCGCTTCGCCGACACTGCGCGTGCACTCCAATTTCATCCCGGAAACAAAGCCTGCCTCGCCACGATTTCAGGTCCGATCGTTGCCCCGCATTGGGATGAGCCTTTCGTTTCAAGGACACCCTGGCCGGTATCGAACCCCGCGACAGCCCTCATGACCGGGACAAGCGCAATGCTCTCCGTTGAGGCATTTCGGCCTCTTATGGAAGGTTTGGGCGCCTTGGACGCGAGACGGGTGGATTGTGCGGACGAACACGGACTGAGCATTGCCGATCCTTTCTGCCTGCCGCCTCCGGCAGTCGGCGAAACATCGGCGACGCTTGATTGCGGTCCGATTGACAGATGCGCCGATGAACCGGCCCGCATTTCCGAGAGCGAAGGTGCCAGGCATTCGGCCAATGAGCAGACCCCTGCGACAGCGCCGGAAGCACCGGCCACTTTTGCGATCTTTGCTGACAACCCAATCGTCGTCATCCCGCATCAGCCCGCGATGGAAGTTCCCTATGGAACAATTGCCGCTTGGATAAACCCCTGCGCCACAGACGGGATCCAGACACTGATTGCGCTGGACGAACAGCAATCGGGAGATTGTGGACGATTTCGGCTGGCGATGGATCGCGATCGCATTCACCTGCATCTTGCGGGACCGTTTGAGGCATGTTCATACGATTGGGTCTCGGAGAATCCGGTCTTCAAACCCGGCGTGTGGACCCACATTGCAGCAACGTTCGACAATCAGGGGGTCACGGTTTTCGCCGATGGCATCGCCATCGAAGATCGGTCGTGGTGTCGTGTCACCGGCCCAGCCGAAACACCGAGTGAAATGGTGGACTTTACGCTCGAAAACAATCGTCACCCAATGGTGATGGGATGCGAAGCCTGTGCCCTGCAAATCCTCTCTGTAAGAGACGCAACCATCGATGACGAGCATGCGAGGTGCGCGCCGACCGTGCACCGTCAGGACTTTCAAGTCTTTCCGTTTACCGGATTGATCGCTGAATACGGATTGTGGGGCGGATATGTCCCCTCTGATGCCTTGAATGCGACACAGGTAGCGGCATTGTCAAACAAACGGCCGGCAGCAGCGGCGGCCGACAGAGCTATGGACACCGCGTTGACAAACGCCCTTCGGGAATCAAACCGACGGCGCGACAAGGCGACGCCACGAAATCGGAATTGGGGTCTTGCACGCAAACGCCCCGCCCCCAATCGGAGCCGTGAACCCGCAGAAATTCATAGCCTGGCTTGAACGGCAAAAGAACCGCCGCTCTTCGCTGTTTCCTTGAAACAGCGAAGAGCGGCGGAACGTTGCGTGAATTCGCAATTCTGGAAAGCGCTGCCGGCCTTTTTTGACCTGCTCCCGGCCCTCTTTAGACCTGCCCGAGGTCAAACGGGATTTGTAAGTAAGCCTTTTGCGATCATCACAGCGACATGATTTCACACGCAAGGCGTTCCGCCATCCTCAGCAAATGGCGCATTGCGGCCCCGACACCAAAACAGCCCCTGGTGCCAATGTCAGTTGCCGGTTGCCTTGCGCTGGGCATCGAGCAGTTTCTGGCGCAAATTACCGGCCCGTTTTGCAGCTTGCTCAAGCAGTCTTTGCTGATGTTTCTGTGCGTCTTCCGGCGACAATCCTTCACCTTCGAACGCGTTTACGAAGCCGGTCAGAGAAAATGAGTATGGCCGCTGCTTGCCCTGCTGATTGACAGCGGTAAGCGTCAACTTGGCGCCTTCCTTCATCGACTTGACGAAATCGTCCTTGATCGCGAGCTCGGCGATGCAGGCGTCTTCCAGACAGATGCCGTATTTCAGCAATTGACCTTCATTTTCATCGACCTTGACCTGCAATCCGGGTTGGATCTGCATTCCCGGCGCAACCGCGGCTATGAACCGTTTGCGCGCCTCACCTTTCGCCTGATGAAGTTGTACGGAGGCAAGAAACTGCCCCGCATCCGTCAATATGTCCTGTTTCACGATACAGACGGTTTTCTTCGAACGCCTGTCTTCGTTGCATATCTTCCACCAGGGATTGGGAGCGTCCGCCTCGGCCTGGTTCGTCGTTTCGGCTGCGGGCGCCGGCGCAGTGTTTTGCGCCGAAGCGAGTCCCACGGTCATCCCGAAACCCAGGGCAAACAACGCAATATGCCGGAATGCCGATGCCGCCGTTGGTTTGGTTGATAATTTTACCATGTCATCCTCATCTTGCACTGACCCGGTCAAGGTCCGAAAGCCTTCGTCATCTCCGCCGGCAAATCACAACGAAATGCGATCGGCACGTCTCGGCGATAGGCTGAGCGCCAACCGAAATCAGATTAATTGTTTTCGGATTTCTTCTTCTGGGCCTCAATTAGCTTCTTCCGCTGTTCTTCGGCACGCTTCTCAAGCTCGCTCCGCAAATTCTGCTGCTGGCTCTGCAATTGTTTCGGGTCCAGACCTTCTCCGTCATACACTGCCGTGAAGCCGATCAGTGTGAACGGAAACGGGCGTGGTTTGCCTTGTTGACTGAGGGTGGTCAATGTCAATTGGCCACCTTTTTTCATGGCGGTGATGAACGCATTGTCGATTGCGAGTTCGGCAAAACATGCGTTGGGAAAGCAAATCCCGTATTTGAATTTCTTGGCCTTGTTTTTGTCGATCTGAACCTGCAATCCCGGCTGCAGGAGCATTCCCGACGGCACCGCGGCGATCAGGCGTTTCTTGGGGTCACCTTCGACCTCGCGCAGTTGCAGCGAGGCGAGAAATTGTCCGGTATTGGTAAGGAGGTCCTGTTTGACGATGCAGACATTCTTGTTGACTTGGGAATCCAGACTGCAAACCTTGAGCCATGCGTCCTGCTTGGCGCCAGCGGCCGGCGCCGTTGTGTTCTGAGCCCAAGCCCCGTCCGCAGCCAGGCCTAGGCTCAATGCAAGCAGCGCGCTTGTTGCGCACAGCGATGCGATCTTCCCGGCGGTTGCGAATTTTGCCATTTTTTCCTCTTATCCCGTCTACGCCTGGTGTTCAGGCCAATACACTGTTGAAGTCATTTGCATTACACCGACCCCCGCTCCGATTGCTTTGGCATGGATTTGCGGGTCTTGCAATGAAGATTAAAGCACATTTAATCCATTCGGAGCCGCTTCAAGCGGTTTTTCGTCCTTCTCGACAAGGCGGGTCTTGCGGCGCACTACGCCTTGCCGGAACTGCGATCCGGATCATCCAATCGTCTCCATATCGGTCCCGGGTGCCTTAGGATCGAAATGCGGCATTGATTGGGTCCCGGGGTCGCCACCGCCCGCAAACCGAGCAAGCGGCTTCAAAGCTCGACACCGACTATTATAGGCGCAGCTCCCACATTTCCACTCCCCTTTCATTACCATTTATTAACCCATGACACCGTTCACAATACGATGTGATAAATTGTCAAGACGAATCGCGGCTTTCCGCGGTGAGGTGGGCAAATGCGATTGACGGCTGAAACTGATTGCAAACGGGTGACCGGCCTGGCGCTGTTTGGTTGCCTCAGTCTTGGTCTTGTTCTCGCTGGCCTTTCATCAGCCAGTTCCGCTGAAAGACACGGCCTGTCAATTCACGGTGATCCGCTTTATCCCGCCGATTTTTCCCATTTCAGCTACGTCAATCCGGACGCGCCGAAAGGCGGTGCGATTACATACGGACTGATCGGATCGTTTGACAGTCTGAATCCGTTCATCGTCAAGGGAGCGCCGGCGCGAGGGCTGCGCGACGGGGCTCTGGGCAACAACGTGTTTGAGAGCCTGATGATGCGCGGGCGCGACGAACCGTTCACCCTTTATGGACTGTTGGCCGAATCCGTTGAAGTGCCGGACGACAGATCCTCGATAACCTTTACACTGAACCCGGCCGCGCAGTTTTCCGATGGTAAACCTGTGACCGTCGACGATGTCATTTTTTCGATGGAGTTGCTGAGGGACAAGGGTCGCCCGAACCATCGCGCCTATTATGCCAAAATCACCAGGGTGGAGAAAGTCGGCGACCGTTCGGTCAAATTCTGGCTCGGATCCGGAACCGACCGGGAATTGCCGCTTATTCTTGGGTTGATGCCGGTCCTTCCCAAACATGCCATTGATCCGGAAACCTTTCAGGAAACCTCTCTTGTGCCGCCGATCGGCAGCGGTCCATACCGTGTTACAGGCGTCGAGCCCGGGAAATTCCTCGATTTGACTTTGAACCCGGACTATTGGGCCAAAGACCTGCCCGCGAAGCGCGGATTTCACAATTTCGAAAAGATCCGCATTGAATTCTACCGGGATCGAAACTCACAGTTCGAGGCGTTCAAGAAGGGCCTGTATGACGTCCATCCGGAAGGAGATCCGGGACGCTGGCGGACGGCATATGATTTTCCGGCTGTTCGCGACGGACGGATCGTCAAGGATACGTTCACCGCCGAGACTCCGAACGGAATGTTCGGATTTGTGTTCAACACCCGTCGTGCCATGTTTTCCGATATCCGTCTGCGCGAAGCCCTCAGCTTCGCGTTCGATTTCAAATGGGTCAACGAGAACCTGTATTCGGGAGTCTATCAACGCTCCGGTTCGTACTTCATGGCTTCCGAACTCTCTTCATTCGGCCGTGCGGCTTCGGATCGGGAAAGGGCTTTGCTGGCAAAGGCAGGCAAGGATCTTGCCGACCCGTTTCTTGACGGCTCCTGGCTGCCGCCGCAATCGGACGGCAGCGGTCGCGACCGGAAGAACCTCCGCAAGGCGCTGACAATCCTGAAGAAAGCAGGCTACTCGATCAAGGACGGAAGTCTTGTCGACCCATCCGGAAAGGCGTTGCGATTTGAGATTCTCGTCGTCAACAAAGATTCGGAACGCCTGGCGCTCGGTCTGCAGCGCATGTTGCGCCCGCTTGGCATCATCGTGGATGTCCGTCTTGTCGATAGCGCCCAATACCAGCGCCGCCTGCAGGTTTTCGACTACGACATGATACTGACGACCTGGCATGTATCGCTTTCGCCTGGCAACGAGCAATCCTTTCGCTGGAGCGTCGACAGCGCCAAGCGCGACGGGTCGTTCAATTTTGCCGGGGCCTCCGATCCGGCAATAGATCTTTTGATCGGCGAGATCCTTGCCGCTGACTCGCGAACGGACTTTGTCGCGGCCGTGCGCGCCTTCGACCGCGTTCTCCTGGCCGGTCACTACGTGATCCCCCTGTTTTTCCTGCCCGAGCAATGGGTTGCCCGCTGGTCCGGGATTGGCCGTCCCGAAAAAAGCTCCCTCTACGGGTACCGGCTGGATACGTGGTGGCGCAAACCATGATGAAGCGGCCGGCAAACCAGCGAAAAGGACCTTTTCCAATGATTTTGACCGATGAAGCAACACGGGCAAAGCACTTGGAATCCGGTGTATGGGGTGTGGTAACCCTTGACGCGCTCTTTCGGAAATCCGCCGAAATGCACCCGGATCGTCTGGCGATTGTCGATGCCACCGACCGTCAGGACTGGACATCCGGGACGCCGGAGCGGCTGACCTACGCGGAGGCAGACCATATCGTTTCGCGAATCGCGGCCCTGTTCAGTCACCTTGGATTGGCGCCGGACCACGTCATCGCCCTGATGATGCCGAACACGTCCGCGACCATTCTCACCTGTCTCGCCGCCTGGCGTGCCGGATTGATTGTCGCGCCCATCCCCCTGACCTGGCGGGGGCATTCCATTCGCCCCACTCTTGCAGCAATCGGCGCCAAGGCAATCGTGACGATCGACAGGTTGGAGGGCGAGGATTTCGGGACCGCGGTCAGGGATGTTGCGGCTGAGCTCTTCAGTATCAGGCAATTGCTTGGTTTTGGCGACACTCTCGCGGAAGGGATCATCAATATCGACCAGGCGATCGGCGAAATCGACACGGGCGACGAACCGGTCACAATCGTCCGCAAGGACAATGCAGCCGATCATGTTGCCACCCTTACATTTGCCGGGACTGCGGACGGAAAAATCGTTCCGGTGCCCAGAAGCCACAATCAGTGGATAGCAACCGGCCTGATGCCCCTGCTTGAAACGCCCATTGAAGCCGGAAGCACCATCCTGTCTCCGTTCATGCTGACCGGACTGTCCGGCATTGGCGGCGGAATGATCCCCTGGCTCCTGTCCGGCGGCACCCTTCACACCCACCACTTCAGACAGCTGTCCAAGCTGGCCGACCATTGCAGTACCGTAAAACCCGATACCGTGCTTTGTCCTGCCGCACTGGCCAATCCGCTGAACAGCATCATGACGAACCTCGACTTGCGGCCCAATCTGATCGCTGTATGGCCGGGAACTCATGAACTGGAAACCCCTGCCCCGGTTCAACCAAACAAAATTGTCGACCTGACAATCCTGGACGAACTGGCATTGATCGCGAAACGACGCGGCGAAAATCCCCGGCCCCATCCTCTGCCGCTTGGAACGATCAGGGTTCCGACCGGGGGCAAGCAACCTCTGGCGCTGGTCGAGGTCAAGAGCGAAAAAGTCGAACAGGGACCGACGAGCAAACGCGAGACCCGGGAGTTGCTGAGTGTTCGCGGACCGATGGCGCCGGCAACCGAAATCATGAATTCCTATGAATTTGTCCCGGCAGGGGCGAAAGGCTTTCTTGAGACTTCCATTTTGGCCCGGGTCAGGGCCGGCGAGCCGCGCACGGCGGTACCGGTTGCAAGAGCCGGACGCCTCATGATGGTTGGCGGCCTGCCGCTCGGCGCCAACGAAGTCGACGATGCCTATTCAAGTCACGAGGCGGTTCGCACGTCCCGGCTCTACGTGTTGGAACGCAGTGCCCTTGTTCCCAAACTCGGGCTGGCTGTCGTCCCCGAACATGCGGCGCCGTTTTCCGTCGACGATGCCCGCGGTCACGCTGAATCGACCGGTCTCGCCGAACACGCCCGGCCTGAATCCGTCGTTCGCGCCGCTTCGCTGACTCAGTCCGACTCGGGCGCAGCCGCTGGCGCAGAGCTTGCCCAAAGCTCTGAATCAGGCCCAAATTCGAACGATCGCAGCCGCGGTCCGCAAAAGAACAAGAGCATCGTGTAATTCAACCGGCACCTTAAGCAGATCAGGCATACGAACGCCCCTTTCGCATATCGGGCAAAATCGACGAACAGTCGCTCGATGCGTGTGGCGAGAATTCAGGGCCACGCAGGGTCATAGAGCTGTTCAGGTCTGCTCGGATGCACTTTGACCGGAGGCAAACCAAGCGCAACCTGCGATAGCCGTCCGGTCGAAGCCGTTAAGCTGAAATTTACGAAAATCGGAGAAACATGTCTCCAGGTAGGAGACATGCAATCATGGTGAACAAACCGAATATTCTTCTGATCCAGGAAAATGGCGACACGGCGACGTCGTTCGACTGGAGCGCACTGGAATCGGGAGGAATTCGATTTGATCGGGCCACCGTAAGCGACGGCACCGGCGACGGTAAGGCCGTGGATGCGATTGTTCTGGAATTGCTGAGCCGAAGCGCGGCGGCTGCATCGGATGCATTTGTTGAGCATGCCAGGTCGGTTCGCCGGGATGCCGCTGACCGCAAAGTTCCGGTTCTTGCATTGTGCGATGCGGATCTCTCCGACGACGTCCTGGAGAACAGCGAAATCGACGATGTCATGCATCTACCGCTGACAGCGGGGCAAATCGCCTCCAGGATCGCGACCTTGGCGCGTCTCAACACAATGCATTTTGAGCTTGCGCGCCGACTTGAAACCTACTCGCGCTACGGTTTGGATGCACCCGACATCTCGCCGCCGGAAACGCTTGAGGAAGCGACTGTTCTGGTCGTCGGCAATGGGACCCGGTTCCCGGTCATAGAAAAAGCCCTGGCCAAGAATACAACGATCATCGGAGCATTCACGCGGGAAACCGCCGAGGATTACCTGTTGCGGCGTCCGTTTGACAGTATTGTCCTTGATTTGTCTCCCGAGGAAACCATCGAATTTGTTGCGCAGTTGCGCCGAAATCCCCGGTTTCATTCCCTGCCTGTCATTGTCCTGTTGCCCGCCTCGGAACAGATTTCAAGAGACGATTTGTATCAAGCGGGTGCAACGGACATATTCGTTGAACCGATCAATCCGCATGAGCTCGCCACCAAGACGACGAATTTCATTCGCGAGAACCGTTTCCGTGACAAATTGCGGGCTGTCTACAAACAGGCTAGGCATATGGCCACCGGCGACGCCCTGACCGGATTGTACAGTCGCGGCTTCGTGCTTGAACATCTGGACAGGATCTTCAAGGATCGCGAACGCTGGGGCGAGCCCCTGACACTGTGCGGTCTCACAATTGAAAATCTCCCTGAAATCAATGCGGCCTTCGGATATGCCGTTGGAGACCGCATCATCCGCCAGATCGGTACCGTAATCGGCCAACTGGTGCGCGGCGAAGACATGACCGCACGCTGGAAAGGCGGCAATTTCCTGGTGATCCTGACATCCACCAGCCCGGAGGATGCCCAAGCGGCGATCAGTCGGATTCGCGGCGTGATCAATCACACCCTGTTTTCCGTTGAAGACATTTCAACACCGATAAAAGTCCGCATCGACGCACAGATCATTGATGCAGTCCCGAACGAACTTCCCGAATCCGCAGCCAAGCGAGCGTTCGCCCTGTCATAACGTTTGCCGCGCAGTGCACGCGAGCAGAATCATTTCAGCGCCCGACAATTGTTTCATCCTTGTTATTTCACCGTCATCAGTTTACGCTGTCGATTAGGTATAAAAGACTGCAAAACCGCACCAACCATTGACATTACTGTCTGGTTGGACGATGTTGCGGCGCATCGAAACAAGGAAGTTGCGATACCTTTATCGCCTTCCGACAAACAACCCCCGGTTCATATGAGCTTTTCTACTCTTGGCTTAAGCACAAAAGTCCTGTCTGCCGTGGAATCGGCAGGCTATACCGAGCCCACACCGATTCAGGCTGAGGCGATACCTCATGTATTGGAACGGCGCGACGTAATCGGCATTGCGCAGACGGGGACCGGAAAGACGGCGTCTTTTACGCTTCCGATGCTCAGCATCCTGGAACGCGGACGCACCAGGGCCCGAATGCCGCGGTCGCTCATCTTGGAACCAACGCGTGAGCTCGCCGCACAAGTGGCGGAAAACCTTGCAACCTATGGCGCCAATCACAAGATGACTGTCGCTCTGCTCATCGGTGGCGTTTCGTTCGACGAACAGGATCGCAAGCTCGATCGCGGCGCCGATATTGTGATTGCCACCCCCGGCCGGCTGCTGGACCATGTCGAACGCGGCAAACTGATGCTGCGCGCCGTCGAGGTTCTCGTGATCGATGAAGCCGATAGAATGCTGGACATGGGTTTCATCCCGGATATTGAACGGATTTGCGGACTTATCCCCTTCACCAGGCAAACCTTGTTTTTTTCTGCCACCATGGCTCCGGAGATCAAGCGTTTGACGGATGCCTTCCTGCAGAACCCGAAAACTGTGGAAGTGGCTCCACCGACATCCACGGCGGAAAACGTTGCCCAGAGTTTGGTGTCCTCCCCGGCGGAAGATTGGGAAAAGCGAGGCGTTTTGCGCTCATTGCTGCGTGAGGCGGACGACCTGAAAAACGCCATCATTTTCTGCAACCGCAAGCGCGATGTCAGCGTCGTGTTCCGATCCTTGGAAAAACACGGCTTTCCGGCCGGCGCATTGCACGGAGACATGGATCAGCATTCACGCACGACGATGCTGGAGAGCTTCCGAAGCGGCAAGACTCCCATTTTGGTGGCCAGCGACGTTGCAGCGCGCGGCCTGGACATTCCCGCAGTCAGCCATGTGATCAATTACGATGTCCCTCACCATGCGGAAGACTATATCCACCGTATCGGCCGGACAGGCAGAGCAGGTCGCAGCGGCACGGCAATTTCAATCGTGACGCGGAAGGATCGTGCCTATCTCGGCGCTGTAGAAGCCCTGATCGGCAAGAAGCTTGAATGGGCGAAAGAGCCCAGCGAAACCGAAGAGAGATCCGACCGGCCGCCCGAAAAAGCGACCAAGCGCGGCGAAAACGCCAAACGGGGCGACCGCAAGCAGGATGGAAGGACAAAAAGCCGTTCTCGAGGCGGGAAAAAAGACAAGGAGGAGGCTGACGCACCGGTTGTCGGTATGGGCGATCATGTTCCTGATTTCCTGATGCTCCCGGTATGGTCTGAAATTCAGAAGAAATCCAAAGTCGCCTGACTCCGCTTCATACGCACCGCCGGTAATGCATGTTGGGTTTGATCGTGTCGATCAGGCTACAAGAACCTCATCACCATCAACTGTAAGACTTGAGCGCAGTTTCCTGGCAATGCAGGAGGCTCGGGCCAAAGCGGTTTGCGCTCATCTCAACCGCAATGCAGATCTCCGAATTCAACAACCTTCAATCTATAACTGTTATTTTTCACTATAGTATTCATTAAGAAACAATTCTGGATTACATTTCAGCAACAACACATAAAATAATTGAATGAAGTGACTTATCCGCTCGCGGCTTTATACCTAAGTGAGCATTTGTTTGTTCTGCAACCTTCGCATAGACGTGAATCCCTGTTAACGGCACCTTAAGCCCCGAAGTATAGAGTAACGCCTGCGGATCAGATCGCAGGTCACAGAATGTGACCAACAAGGGTGGGGTAGAGCGTTAGATGCCTAAAAAAGACGATTTTCAGCGCACGGTGGGTTATGGCGAAGCCGCAATCACACAAATCAAGCGCAATGAGATTCCCGCTTACCCGAGAAATTATGAGCTTTGGTACACCTATTCCGCAGGCTTCAATCATGCGCTGAACAAGGCGTTGAATGAAAAGCTGAAGGCGAATGGTTATGTTTCTTCGGAGGAAATCGACGACATCTACAATCGTTTCCTGTCGCCGCAACGCCTGGGCGAACGGATTGAAGACGTCGGCAACCAGATTTCGGACGAAATTGCGCAAATCATAGATCGCATCACAACGACCCAGTCATCGGCTTCGGAATACAAGTCGTCTCTGGAAGGGGCAAAGTCCGCACTCTCTTCAACAGAAGACACGGATACGATCCGCGATATTGTGTCCAAGCTGATTCTTGCCACGCGCGAAACCGAAGCTTCGAATCGCGACCTTGAGACAAAACTGGAAGAGTCGAAGCGCCAGATCCAGGACATGCAAGAGAGCATCGAGGCCATCCGGTTCGAATCGCTCACCGACGAGCTCACC
>JGI12316J15310_10000159_pt26 | contig 19079 bp, 16 predicted proteins | sample MarCyaLeptolynsp_FD_15310 | JGI IMG/M metagenome (IMG submission 15310)
GGCCCTCGAGGCCGCCGGCCGCCGCGACGATGCCACTGCCGAAGCTCAACGTGCAGCCAAGCTGCTCGCCAGCAACGACGCGTTCTCGGCCGACATCGCGCTGCTGCGCGACTGGGCCAGCGAGCGCTCGATCGTACTCAACTAGCCGACGAGGGCTTCGACGACGCGTTCCAGTCGAGCGCCGCGGCTTGCCTTGACCAGTACGGCTCCGGGTTGTTCGCCGAGTGCGTTGCGGATCGCCCCGACTGCCGCGTCCACATCCGGCGCGTGCACGGCCGTGATGCCCGCGCGCTCCGCCGCCTCGGCGGTCGCCTTGCTGCGCTCGCCAATCGCCACCACGAGGTCGAGGCCCAGCTCGGCGGCACATCGTCCCGAGTCTGCGTGCAGCTCCATCTCGGTCGGTCCGAGCTCGAGCATGTCGCCCAGTACGGCCACGAGCGGGCCTTCCCGCTCCTCCCGCAACGCGGCGAGACTCCCCAGCGCCGCTTCGACCGACCCTGGATTGGCGTTGTAGCAGTCGGCGATCAACAGATGCGGCCCGAGGCTGAGCGCGCGTCCGCGGTCGCCCACCGGCTCGACCGCCTCGAGTGCCTCGACCATCGGAGCGATGGGAAGCGATAGATGCAGCCCAACGCAGATCGCCGCTGCGGCGTTGCGAGCGTTGTGAAGGCCGAAGGTCTGCAACCGAATCTCGACCTTGTCCCCGCTGGGGAGCCGCAGTCGTGCTTCAGTCCGCTCACGCTGGTGCACCGACTCGATCACGACCGTCGCATCATCGCCGGGCCCAAATGTCGACACACCGCGCTCGGGCAGATGCGGGCGCAGCAAGGGCTCGTCCGCAGGCGCCACCACCACCCCACCGTCGCGGACGTGCACGATGGGCTCCGCCTCCGCGGCCGCGATGGCCTCGATGCTGCCCATGAACTCGAGGTGCTCGAGCGCCACGCTCGTGATCACGGCCGCTGTCGGTCGCACGATGCGAGCGAGATGATCGTTTTCCCCCGGCGCGCTCATGCCCAGCTCCACGACCATCGCTTTGGGCTCGTGCGGCTCCCCCAGCAGCGTCAGCGGGACGCCGAGGTGATTGTTGAAGTTGCCTCGCGTGCACAGCACGTCGTCGAGGGCGCTGCCCAGCACGGCTTCCACCATGGCGCGCGTGGTCGTTTTTCCGTTGCTGCCGGTGATCGAGACCACCGGGCCGTCGACGCGATCGCGACTCGCGGCGGCCAGGCGGGTCAGCGCCTCGAGCGTGTCGTCCACTTCGACGACGGTCACGTCCCCTGGAGGAGTGGCTTTGCCACGAGCGACGAGGACCGCCGACGCTCCCGCCGCGACCGCACCATCGATGAAATCGTGGCCATCACGAGCCGCGACGATCGGAACGAACAGGCCACCGGGAAGCGGGTTGCGGCTGTCGATGAACGCTCCCGCGATCTCGCGGTTGCCGCGCCGCAGCAGGGCTCCCTCGGCCTGTTCCGCGAGCAAATCAGCAGACCAGCGCACTACCGTCGCATAGTCAGACGGCCGCGCGATGGCAAGTTCGTGACGGTCTCACCACCTCGATCCGCCGAGTGACCGGTTGGTGTAGGTCCCGATCCTTCACCTCGCGTGCACCGGTATCCCCTTGATCGCCGTGCTAACTTTCTGGCGAGATGAGAGATACCTTGCTGCTGGACCAGGGCTACCAACCGCTGAAGGTGATCCCGTGGCAGCGCGCCGTGGTGATGCACATGGTCGGCAAGGTGGAGCTGGTCAGCGCCCACACCTGGGAGATTCGGACGGTAGCGGCCAATTTCCCCGCGCCGTCGGTCGTGCGGTTGATCCGCCATCTGCGGCATCGCCCGCCGTTTGTTCGGTTCTCGCGCGAAAACGTGTACCTGCGCGACGGTTACCAGTGTCAGTACTGCGGCGTGCAGTGCACCAGCACCACGATCACGCTCGACCACGTGCAGCCGCGCTCGCGGGGCGGCAATACCTCGTGGCGCAACGTCGTGACCGCGTGCGTGGAGTGCAATCGAGACAAGGGACGCCTGACCCCCGACGAGGCCGGAATGCCCCTACGCACCCAGCCCCGCCGACCGAAGTGGTTGGCTCCGAAGATTCTCAAGAGCAACCACCAACACTTGCCCGAGTCGTGGCGCATGTTCCTGCACTAGGGACACCGCCCTAGCAACCGTCCGCTTCGTCCACCGCACGCACGAGCATCTCCGGCACGAACGAAGCGAACGCGCGCCCGGAGACCTCGTCGGTCACCCAAGCTTCGCGTAGCGCCGCAACCTCGGCTGAGTCCTTCCATTCGTCCCACGAGCGCCGGGCGACCCATCCCGCCTCGATGGCTGCACACGCACGAGCGTGGACCACCCGCAGCAGCTCGATCTGCCGATCGAGATGTTCCGGCCCGAGCACATCCCCATGTCCGACAATGATCCGCTCGATCGGACGCTGCCGCAGCTCCCGAAGCGACTGCAGCCACCGGTACGGATGCCCGTGCCCCGCGAATGGAAGCTCGTCGATCACGTCACCGGCGATCAGCACCCGTGCCTCGGGCAGATACACCACGAGATCGGCGTCCGTATGCGCCTGCAGCGGAATCAGCTCGACCACGTGCCTGCCCACCTTCGTCTGCATCGGCTCTGCAATCGGCACAGTGGGTGGCGTCAGCCTCGGGAGCGTCGCGAGAACCTCGAGCTCCGGACCGGCGTCCGCAACGTATGCCTCGAGTTGTGCCCGCTGGGTCTTGGTCAGCGGCCCGTCCAGGTGTTGCCCGCGCTCGAGAATCTCGCTTGCCCCCCGCATCAGGTCGGTGAGCCCAGCCTTGTGCTCGTGTAGCTGGCCAGCCCCCTCGGTCGCGAGCAAGTCAGCGAGACCGGCATGCCCGATGTACGCCTCCACCGGAGCATCGGCAGGCCGCCGGTTTCCGACGAACGCAGCCGCGAGGCTGTGATCGACGTGCCAGTGCGTCGTGACGAGGCGAAGGCGCCGCGCGGGGTCGAGAAGCTCGAAGTGCTGCGTCAACCACTGCGTGGCCAAGATCCGCTGCGGCCCATCGATCAGCATCACCTCGTCCCGGGCGACGATCACTACGCCGTTGCAGTCCTTGAAGCGCCGCGCCCGGGGCTGCAGCGCCGCGTGAACACCCGGAGCGACCTCGACCAGCCGCAGTGGGGGCTCGCTCTGTGCCGACGTCTCGGACTTGGCGGACGGCTCGGGATCAGGAGCCGCCGCCGGCGAAGGCCGGCACGCGGTGACCGCGAGCAAGAGCACGGCGAACGAAAGCCGATGCGCCACCCAACGACTCTACCCCGGGTCTGCGCCTCCAAACGACACGCATACCGACTCGACGCTCCCCGACGCCTCCGACTGCGAGACGCCGACGTTCCACGAACCGTTCGGTTGGTCGAGCAGGGGCGCGAGCGTGTCGGCGGGGACCACAGTTTCGACCTGCTCCGTCGCCGCGCACGCGTCCTCGGCCTCGAGCGCGGCCAGATCGTCGAACAACAGGTCCACCATCGACGAACACGCATCCACATCGAGCAGCGTCCGGCTCTCGTCACCTCGCGTCACGGTCACCGTCAGCGCATCGTCCACCGATCGCAGAACACGAACGCCGACGCGCACGTCGCTCGGATCGACGACATCCATGACGTCGACTGGCACGTCGACGCTCCCGCCCTCGAACGGCATCGTGCCCGAGACACAAAACACGACACGCTCCGGAACCCCGCCCGTGCTGCTTCCGGTGTCGTCTGCCCCCGTTGCTTGGTCGACATCCGTCGTCGACCCTTCGCCGCTGGTCTCGTCGGCATCCGACGTCGTCGAGCTCTCGACTCCCGAGCTACTGACTTCTGTCCCTGCCGATTCGACCGGCACTTCGATGATCTGCCCGCACCCCGCGAGCACCAGCGCGCTCAACAATCCCGACCTACGCACCCATTGGGCGTAAGCGCGGGTCGTCGTCCGTCGACTCGCATTTTGCGATCGGGACCAACCGCCCCGGCGATTGTCCGCGGCGACATCACGACGCCGATCGTCACTGTGAACGGCAACGAAGATTTGCCCGAAGAACCGGGGCTACAGGTACGAAAACGTCGTCTAGGGCCACAATGCGCGTAGCGAGCGCCGCAGAGCCCTGCAACCGCGAACGTCGGCGTGCGTCTTGTCGATCGAGGGGCGGGGTGCAGCCATGTCCGTAAGCCTCCCGCATACAACCGATCCTGACTCCCAGGGACCGCTCGGTCTCGACGGTCGCCAGCGCCTCATCGCGGCGGCGGTCGAAGCCGGGCTTCGTGCGGCAGCCGAAACGCTACCGACGATCAGCGTCCGTGCCGAGCTCGGCGAGCACCTGCAGCAGCAAGCGACCATCGCGAGCAGCGCGGTACTCCGAGGACGCGGCGCCGATCCTGAGGAGCTCGAACACGTGCACCCACTCGCGCGCCAGTGGGCAATGGACGAGGTCCCCCTCGCGCCGCTGCTCCAGGCCTACCGCGCGGCCGAAAGCGCCATCTGGGACTGGCTGTGCAGCAGCCGTCTGGGACTGCCGCCCGGGGCTCAAGTCGCCACCGGTCGCGTCGTCGCGGAGACTTTCGACGCCGCCGCTCGGATCGCCACCGCCTCGTATCTCGAGATCAGCGGCCCCCGCGTCGCCAAGCGCACCGCGGACGAATGGATCGCACGGCTCATCACCGGCGAGCGTGTGCGCGACCTCGAGCTCGCGCGCGGCCTCGCCCAACACGGGCTCGACCGGAACCGCCCGCTCGTCGTGTTCGCGATCGACTTCGGCCGACCCGTCGACGACACCACGCTCGTCTCGGTCGCACTCGAGCTGGACAGCCCGCCACCACTCCTCGGCCGCTTCAACCGGCGCTGCGTCGGGATCGCGGCGAGCGAAGACCCGGATGCCGTAGCCGCCGCGCTTGCCGAGCCCTGCGGTTACGCCCACGCCGGCGTGAGCACGGCCCGAGCCGGGCTCGCCGAAATCCCGACCGCCTACGCCGAGGCTCGCCGCGCGCTGCGAATGACCACCCGGGATCGACCGCGCCTCGCATTTGGCTGCGCCACCTTGCTCGACGATCTGCTCGCGCTCGCCGACCAGACAACGGCGCGGCTGATCCCCGTGTGGGCCAAGGCTCTCGACGACGAGGATCGGCGCAGTGGCGGTGAGCTCTCGGCCACGCTCCGCGCGTATACGGACGCCGACCTCAACGTGGCGGCGGCCGCCAAGCGCCTCGGCGTGCACCCCAACACGGTGCGCTATCGACTGCATCGCGTCGAAGCCGTCACCGGATGCTCCGTGAAGAGCTTTCACGGCCTGTTCGAGATGCTGGCGAGCCTGTCGCTCCTGCGCGGCCAGCCATCGATCACAACGTGACGCGGCCTTCGCCGAGCCGCTCCTCGTCTACGAAGACGGTGTTGACGAACGTCCCGCCGCGCACCGCGTAGCGTCGCTCCCGGAGGAAGTCGACCACGCCGCCGACGATCTGCTTGGTGTTGTAGACCAGCGTCTCTACGCACAGCACTGCGGGCCGGTACTTGTCGAAGCTCATCGATTCGAGGATCTGCAGGTCGAGTCCCTCGACATCGACCGACAGCAGGTCGGGTGCCCCCTTGCAGTGCTTGTCGAGGATCTCGTCGATCGGCAGCAGCGGCACCTTCACGGTCCGCTCGAGGACCTGCTCGCCCGACTGCTCGACGTAGCGCTCGAGCTGTTGCTTCGAAAAGGTGTTGAGCTGCGGCCGCCCGCGGATCACGTAGTAGTCCGCCTCACGCTCCTCGCCGATCCCAACGCCGACCGCGAGCATCTCGTCCTCGGGTCGGAGCTTGCGCGACATCTCGGCGAAGAACGGATTGGGCTCCACGAGCACCCCGCGTCCACCGATCGCGTACAGCAGGTACGTGTTGTTCGAGACGACCGGGTGGTAGGAGCCGACATCGAGATACGACGGCTTGGGGATCCCGAGGCTCTCGAGCACGTTCCTGAGGATCAGATCCTCACCCTGTTGCGCGAACGACAGCAGTCGGCCATCGGGATCGAGCGGGCCCACGTTGGGCGGTACCGGCGGGTCGTAGGGCTCTTGGGGCTGCGGTTTGTGCTCGACTTTCGCGTCCGGCGGCGGCGCGTGCGTCCCAGCAGCGGCATTCGCGGCGTCGGCTTCTGCGCGGAGACGCCCGGCCACCTCGGCGGCGCCAGCCCCCATACCGAGTCCCACGAGCGATCCAAGCAAGAAATCCCGGCGTTCCATCCGCGACGCGGATGGTAGCGAACTGTGCGCCCCAAGAGCGCGCCCCACGAACGTCGAGGGATTCTTGCGCAGTCCTGGGACGTTGTGTCACTGATGACTCGTCAGGCGTCCCGTTGCTGTACGCGCTTCTCTACCCACTGAGCACCAAGATCGCCGCGCTGTCGTGGCTCAACGTGCTCCGCTACACCTCGACGCGAATCATCGCGTCGACGCTGACGGCCCTTCTCCTTTCGCTGGTCCTCTACCCCTGGTTCATCCGGGCGCTGCAGAAGATCCAGCTCGGGCAGGTCGTTCGTGACGACGGCCCGGAGTCGCACTTTTCCAAGCGCGGCACGCCCACGATGGGCGGCAGCCTGATCCTCTTTACGCTGATCATCCCCACGCTGCTGTGGGCCGACCCCCGCAATCCGTACGTGGTGCTCGCGTGCCTCGTGACCGCGGGCTTCGGCGTGATCGGCTTTCTCGACGACTTTCTCAAGATCCGCGGCAAGAGCTCCAAGGGCCTGCCCGGCAAGATGAAGTTCGCTGGCCAGTTCCTGTTCGCGACGATCGCCGTGTACTGGCTGTTCGATTCGGGCGCGATGCCGGAGAACATCCGCTACCGGCTCGCGGTGCCCTTCGTCGACTTCTACGAGCACGAGCTCGTGCTGTGGCCGGCGGTGTACTTCGCGTTCGCGGTGTTCGTGATCGTCGGCTCGTCCAACGCGGTGAACCTGACCGACGGCCTCGATGGGCTCGCGATCGGTCCGGTGATCATTTCCGCCGGCACCTTCCTCATCCTGACCTACGCCGCCGGTACCCTGATCGCGGGCTTCGACATCGCCCGGTACCTCCACATCCCGCACATTCCCGAGGTCGGCGAGCTGGCGATCTACTGCGGCGCGATGGTCGGGGCTGGCATCGGCTTCCTCTGGTACAACACCTATCCGGCGAGCGTGTTCATGGGTGACGTGGGCTCGCTGCCGCTGGGTGCGGGCCTCGGCTTTCTCGCCGTCGCCTCCAAAAACGAGTTCACCCTGCTGATCGTGGGCGGCATCTTCGCGCTGGAGACCGTCAGCGTCATCGTGCAGGTCGTCTCGTTCAAGCTGACCGGGCGCCGTGTCTTTCGCATGGCACCGATCCATCATCACTTCGAGCTCAAGGGCTGGGCCGAGCCCAAGGTCATCGTGCGCTTTTGGATCATCAGCGTGATGCTGGCGCTGGTGGCCCTCGCGACGCTCAAGCTTCGATGAGCGGTGCACCGTGGAATCGGGCCCTCGTCGTGGGCCTGGGCAAGAGCGGCCTCGCGGCGGCCCGGCTGTTGGGTGCGCTCGGAGTCGAGGTCTGGGGCTATGACCAGCGCGCCAAAGAGGCCCCAGCGGGCGTTGCACGGACGTTTGGGGGCGATGCGCCCGGAGCCGAGGCGTTCGACGGCGTCGATCTGATCGTGCTGTCCCCGGGGGTGCCGCCCAAGCCAGTACGACGCGCGGCCGAGCAACATGCACCGGACGTCCCGGTCCACGGCGAGCTCGGCCTGGCCATGACGCTGATCGCCGACGAGGCCTACCCCCAGTGGCCAGCGACGCGGACCGTGCTCATCACCGGGACCAACGGCAAGAGCACCGTCACCGCCATGACCGGCGCGCTGCTCGAGGCCGCCGGTCGACGTCCGTTCGTCGGCGGCAACCTCGGTCCCACGCTGTGCGACGTGCTCACCGATCGGCTCGAGCATGACGCTGCCTGGCCCGACGATCTCGTGATCGAGTGCTCGAGCTACCAGCTCGAGACGCTGCCCACCGTGCCGACCGCGGTCGCGATGCTGCTCAACATCACGCCCGATCACCTCGACCGCTACGACTCGTTCGAGCACTACGCCCGCACCAAGGGCCGCATCTTTGCCGGGCTCGGCTCCGACGATCTCGCGCTCGTGCTCGACGACGATCCGTGGACCGATCGGCTCGCCCCCACCCACTGCAAGCTGGCTCGAATCGGCGCTCCCAGGGGTCCTCGTGTCGAGGGACCCGGCGCCGGCCAGACGCTGCATCTCTCCGACGCCGCTGTGCCCCGCGACGTCCTGCGATTGCCCGGCCGGCACAACGCAGTCAACGCCGTTTTCGCCGCCACTGCCGCGCGTCACCTCGGTGTGACGATCGAGCAGTGCCGATCTGGCCTCGCCGCGTTCGAAGGCCTGCCGCACCGCATGGTGCTGGTCCGCGAGCTCGACGGCGTGACCTACTACAACGACAGCAAGGCCACCAACGTCGCGAGCGCGCTCGCCAGCCTCGGCGGGCTCGACCGACAGTTCGTGCTGATCGCCGGGGGCAAGGCCAAGGGCGACGACCTCACCCCGCTGGGGGAACTGCTCGCCCGCCGCGCCAAGGGCCTGGTGGTGATCGGGGAAGCCGCGGAGCAATTTGCGGCACTCGGCGAGGGCACGATCCCCACCGAGCGGGCCCCGGATCTCGCCGACGCGGTGCGCCGAGCCCGTGGTCTCGCCAGCCCCGGTCAGGCCGTCGTTCTCGCCCCCGCCTGCGCGAGCTTCGACCAGTTCGACAGCTACGCGCACCGCGGCCGGGTCTTTGCCGAGGCCGTCCTGGCTCTCGCGTAGGGCCCTCGCTATCCTCCGCCTCATGCCCGTCAACGAAGAGGAGGAGCGCTACTTCGCCGAGCTCGACGCGGAGAAGCGCGCAGGCCTGCGCAAGAAGATGGCCAAGGAGGCGGCGGACCTCGAGGAGAAGCGAAAGATCGCGGCAGCCACCGGCGGTGACGTCGAAGTGGCCGACCGGATCAAAGCGCTCGGGTTCGACGGCGACTCCGCCCGCATCTTCGACCTGATGCCGCTGGTCCACGTGGCCTGGGCGGACGGCAAGATTCAGCGCGGCGAGCGGGCCAAGCTCCTCGAGTTGCTCGAGAGCCGCGGGATCGAAAAGGGCAGCGAGGCCTTCACCACGATGGAGTCGATGCTCGAGCAGCGCCCGGACGACGCGTTCATGCGCGAGACCCTCGCCGCCCTGCGCGACGTCGTCGGCGCCAAGGACGGCGGAGCGCAGAGCATCGTCGACCTGTGCATCGAGGTCGCAGCTTCGAGCGGTGGCCTGCTCGGGCTGGGAATCGGCAGCACCGTAGGCGACGAGGAAAAGCAGAAGATCGGCGAGATCGCGGCCATGCTGGGCGACAGCGCAGCGGCCGAGGTCAAAAAGCAGTTCTCGTGAGAGCCGCCCTCGTCGCGCTGCTCGCAGTCGGGTGCGCGGCTCAGTCGCCGACCTCGCACCCGTCCGATCTCCCCGGCTCGTCGGGGCTCGCGCGCCTCGCCTGGCTGTCGGGCGTGCACCGCATGACCGACGGCGACGCGGTGATCGAGGAGCACTGGACCCATCCGGGCGGCTCCGTGATGTTCGGGATCAACCGCACGATGAAGGGCGACGCGCTGGCCGCCTACGAAATCCTCCGGATCGAGGCGCGCGCCGACGCGATCGTCTACGTCGCGCAGCCGGGCGGTCGCGTCCCCGGCACCGAGTTCACCCTGGTCCCGCAGGGCGACCCCGACACCTTCAGCTTCGAAAATCCGGATCACGACTTCCCGCAGCGGATCGTCTATCGGCGCGTGGACGAGACCCACGTGCACATCCGGGCCGAGAACGACAGCCAGGCGCTGACCTTCGACCTCGAGCGCGCCGGCTGAATTGCCGAATTCTTGGTGCTGAGGCCGGCTCGTGCTGCATTCGAAGGCAGTGAGCCAAGCTGCCTCCGAGTCTGAGACGACGCCCGAGCCCGAAGCCGAGGCGTCCGGGTCCGAGGCCCCGGCGTTCGTCGATCGCCGGCGCGCCCACCGTCCCTCGGCGCTCCCCATGGACCCTTGGCTGTTCTTCGCCGCGATCGCCCTCGCCGCCGTCGGCTTGGTGATGGTCTACAGCGCCGGGTCCTGGCTCGGCCAGGAGATGCACGGCAACTGGGAGTTCTTCTTGTGGCGTCAGGCCGGCTTCTTGAGCGTGGGCCTCGCCGGCATGCTGATCATCTCGCGGCTGGACTACCGGCTGCTGCGGCGATTCGGCCCGCACCTGATGTTCATTGCGCTCGGCATGCTCGTGCTGGTGTTGATCTTCGGCCAGGAGATCAACGGCGCGCGTCGCTGGATCCGCTTTGCCGGCGTCGGCATTCAGCCCTCCGAGCTCGCCAAGCTCGCGCTCGCGGTCTTTCTCGCGGCCACCCTGGCCCGCCAAGGGGAGCGCGTCCGCATGTTCAAGCGCGGCTTTCTGCCCGTGATCTCGTTCGCGAGCATCATGATGCTGATGGTCCTACTCGAGAAGGACCTCGGCACCACGCTGCTGATGGGCGCACTGACGCTGATCATGCTGTTCGTGGCCGGCACGCGGCTGAGCTTCGTCGTCGCCGCCGTGATGCTCGCCGCACCGCTCATCTGGCAGCAGATCGTCGGCGTCGATTACCGCCGTGGGCGGCTCGAGGACTTCCTCTCCGGTGACGGCTACCAGGTTCACCAGGCGCTCATCGCGATCGGGTCCGGCGGCGCTTGGGGTCTCGGCCTGGGCAACGGCCGCCAAAAGCTGGGCTTTTTGCCCGAAAACCACACCGACTTCATTCTCGCCACCGTCGGCGAGGAGCTGGGCTTTGTCGGCATAGCCGTCGTCCTTGGGCTGTTCGGCCTGCTCGTGTGGCGCGGACTCGTCGTCGCCAAGCGAGCCCCCGACCGCTTCGGGACCTATCTCGCGACCGGCATCTCCGCCCTGTTTGGGCTGCAGGCGCTCGTCAACATGGCGGTCGTGCTCGAGGTCATTCCGGCCAAGGGAATCACGCTCCCATTCCTGAGCTATGGCGGCTCCTCCCTGCTGGCCAGCCTCGTCGGCGTCGGAATTCTGCTCTCGATCTCGCGGCGGCCTGACGCGTGGCGGCTGTCGGACCAGCGCGGACGTCGGCGCTCGAAGGCGAAAGAACCGGAGCCGGAGCGGCGCCCCCGAAACCGGCGCCGCGTGTCCGAACCCGCGCCCGCCTGAGGGCTACAGGCCACGCCTGCGCGTTGGGCGTGCTCGCGCGACGTATGGACCGCGTTGGCCAATTCGGCCACCTTTTGCGCACCGAAATTCCCATGTATCGCTCGCGTCGCACCGTTGCGCCGTGATTCCGCGAATCCGGCCACGAAACGACGATTGGGCTGCATCCTGCCAACGCGCTGCTAGTGGAATGGTCGGAGGGTTCATGGATTTGCCCGCAGAGAACCATACGCGTGAGCTTCAGCGCCTGGCCGAGCTTGCCAGCCAACCCGGGGCGCTCGAAGACGTGTTCGAGGGTGCGCTTCGGTCACTACGAGCCCTGGTGCCGTACGATCTGGCCGCACTGTACGAGCTCGCCGGAGACACCCTGAAGGTGCGGGCCGCTGCCGGCCCCCTGGTCTCGCCGGAGGTGCGCAAACACGAGCTCTCGCTCGCGAAGTTTCCCACGATCCGTCAGGCGCTCGAGACCCGGCGGCCCATCCCGCTCGAGGAAGACAATCACAAGGGCGAGGAGGGCGACCCGTACGACGGCGTGCTCGACCTGCCGCATGGCCACTCGTGCATGGTCGTCCCGCTGTTCGCTGCGGACCGAAGCCTCGGCATCATCACGCTCGACCGAACCGTGTGCGGCGCCTACGACGACAGCGCAGTGCAGCTCGCCGGGGTATACGGACAGATCGTGTCGATCGCGATGGCCTACGCGCGCCAGACCGAGCAACTGCAGGCGATGCGCTCGCAACTCGAGCAGCACAACGCGCTGCTGCAGGAGGAGCTCTCGGGAACATCGAAGGCGATCGAGCGACTGTCGGTCGCGTCGAGCGCCCCCATGGTGGAGGCGGTCAAGCTCGCGCGGCAGGTCGCGCAGACCGACGCCCCCGTGCTCATCACCGGTGAGACCGGCACCGGCAAGGAGATCTTTGCCCAGGCCGTCCACGAGCAGAGTGCTCGCGCCGGACGCCCGTTCGTCAAGCTCAACTGCGCGGCGATCCCGGAGAACCTCGTCGAGAGCGAGCTGTTCGGGCACGTCAAGGGAGCGTTCTCCGGAGCACACCGCAATCGACCGGGCCGCTTCGTCACCGCCAACGGCGGCACGCTGCTGCTCGACGAGATCGGCGACATGCCGCTGGCGCTGCAGGCCAAGCTGCTGCGCGTGCTTCAGGAGGGTGAAGTGCAGCCGGTGGGGTCGGACCGCTCCGTCGCCGTCAACGTGCGCGTGATCGCGGCGTCGCACGTCGACCTCGAAGACGCGGTCAAGGCAGGCAAGTTCCGCGAGGACCTCTACTACCGGATCGCCGTGTTCCCGATTCGCGTGCCTGCGCTGCGAGACCGCGGCGGCGACGTGGCCGCCCTCGCACAGGCCGTGCTCGGGGAGTTCTCCGAGCGCACCGGTCGCGGGCCTTGGTCACTCACCGACGGTGCCATCGACGCGCTGCAGGCCCAACCGTGGCCGGGCAACGTTCGTCAGCTCGTCAACGTGCTCGAGCGCGCGACGATCGTGGTGGAGTCGGGCCCGATCGATACCCAGCACCTCGGCCTTCCGCAGCGTAGCTCCGCGCCCGCGATTCGGGCGGCGGGGGCCAGCATCTCGGAAGTCACCGACATCCTGCCCTGGCGCGACGCCGAGCGCCGCCACCTGATGGCGGCTCTACAGGCCACTGGCGGCAAGATCTACGGCAATGACGGCGCAGCCCAGCTGCTGGACCTCAAGCCGACGACGTTGCAGAGCAAGCTGAAAAAGCACGGCATCGACCGCTCGATGATCTGAATCGAGCCCGGCGAGCCCAGAACGGCGGGTACACTCGGAGCGATGCGGCTCCGGGTGGTAGTGGCGGCGTGCCTGATGCTGGGCGCGTGCGCGGAGGGCGACGACGCCCGGCAAACGACCAACCAGGTCCTCGGTGACGGCACCGCGGGCGACGACGGGTCCACGACCGGTGGCGGCATGACCGGGATGGGTTCGATCACCTGGACGCCCGCCACCGATGGTGCGCCGAGCACCGGACCCGGGCCGATGGACGGCTCGGACACCGGTGCCGAAACGGGAAGTGAAGGAGGCGACGGCGGGCCCGTCGATCCCTTCGCGCCGTGCCAGGATCAACAAGCGCCCGTCAGACCGACCGCATACGCGACGACGCTGCGTCCCGGCGCGCTCGGACCCCGCTTTGTCGGCGCACCGCCGGCCGCGGGCGGGCTGGAATGCGACCCGTTCATGCAGGACTGCCCCAAGGGGGAGAAGTGCCTGCCGTGGGCCAACGATGGTGGTCCCACGTGGAACGCGACACGATGCTCCCCGGTCGACGACAACCCGGGGCAGATCGGTGACAGCTGCTCGGTGGAAGGCAGCGCCGTGAGTGGAGTCGACGACTGCGATGTCGGAGTCATGTGCTTCGACGTCGACTCGGAGACCAACACGGGGACCTGCGTCGAGATGTGCGGGGGCAGCGAAGCCAACCCGACGTGCGACACGCCAGGGACGACGTGCACGATCTCCAACAGCGGGGCGCTCGTCTTGTGCCGCGCCGTCTGCAACCCGCTCGCGAACGAGTGCGGCCGAGGAGAGGGTTGCTATTTCGTCGAGGCAGCGAGCGTGTGCGCCCCGGATGCGTCTGACGGCATGGGGGCCGAGGGCGAGCCGTGCGAGTTCATCAACACGTGCGCCGACGGACTGTTCTGCTCCGACGCATCGGCCGTCGCGGGATGCGAGACCGAGTTTTGTTGCACGTCCTTCTGCGCGGTGGGAGACGACAGCATGTGCGCGCCCGGGCAGACCTGCACCTCGTTCTTCCCGGATGGCCCCGCCCCCGCCGAATGCCTCGAAGGCCTGGGCGCCTGCGTGCTCTGAGTCGGCTGCTGCTCACCGTTCTGCGTCGCGGGAGACAGCAGCAGCTGCCTGCCTGGCCAGTCCTGCATGCCGTTCTTGGAGGAAGGCGCGACGACCGAGTGCCTCGAAGACGTCGGCGCGTGCGCGCTCTGACCGCGAAGCCCTGACGACCGAAGCTGAGCACCGGGCCCTTTCGGGCAACGGCGCTCAGCTCGGCTCGAGGCCGTCACTCCTCCGGGGTCTTGCGCACGACCTTGCCGCCGCCGGCCTGCTCGAGGAGGGCACGGGCGCGATCGACGGCAGCGCGAAGAACGGTGCCCTCCGGGTAGACCCCGTCCTCGAGCGTACCGGCAGGTTTGTCGAACAGCAGCTCGATCGCGTCGCTGATGTGGTCGACGCCGTAAACGTGAAACTCGCCGCGCTCACACGCTTCGACCACGTCGTGGCGCAGCATCAGGTCGCCGACGTTGGACTTCGGGATGAGCACGCCCTGCCCTTCGAGCGGACCGCGGGCGCGGCACGTGTCGAAGAAGCCTTCGATCTTTTCGTTGACCGCGCCGATCATCAAGATGTTGCCGACCTGGTCGATCGCGCCGGTCATCGACATCGACTGGCGGATCGGCATACGGGTCAGCGCAGACAACAGGCAGCAGATTTCAGCACCCGACGCCGAATCGCCGTCGATGCCGCCATAGCTCTGCTCGAACGCGATCGAGGCCTCGAAGGTGAGCGGAAAGTCGACCGGCAGCAAGCGCCGCAGCAGCCCACCGAGAATGTAGAACGCTTTGGTGTGGATCGCCCCGGACAGCTGGGACTCGCGCTCGATGTTGATCGTCCCGCCCAGGCCCGGCGCCACGCTGGCGGTGATGCGGGTAGGAACGCCGTAGGTGAGCGGTCCAGCGGACAGCACCGCGAGCCCGTTGACCTGACCGATCTGCGTGTCGCTGACCGCAATGCGGATGTCCCCGGCCGCGATGCGCTCGCGCTGCCGCCTCGCGGGTCCGTCCGCACGGCGCTTGGTTCGTCGCACCGCGGAGCGCACGTGCTCGGACTGAACGGGCTCGGCGTCCGCAGTGCGGGCGAGATACGCCGCCTCGCGGGCCAGGTCTGCCAGTCGCCCGAACCGTGCGGTGAGCCGGTCTCGCTCCGACGCGATCCGGGCGCCGTGCTCGACGAGCTCGGCGATCGCCCCCGAGTCGAAGTGCGGCAGGTCCTCGTCCTCGACCAGGCGAGCCAGGACCGCGCAGTACATGCGGATGCCCTCGTCGTTGCGCGCCAGCGTGTGGTCGAAGTCGGCGAGTACCTTGAACAGATTGGGGAAGTCGGCGTCGGCCGCGTCGAGAGCGTAGTACATGCCGGGCTCACCGAGCAGCACGACCTTGAGGTCCACCTCGATCGGGTCCGGCTTGAGCATGGGTACGCGCCACGGAATGGGCGACTCCGGCGGGACCAAGTCCACGACGCCGGTCCGCAAGGTGCGAATCAGGGCCGACCACGCACCCGGCTGTGACAGCAGCTCCTGTGCCTCGAGCACGAGCACCCCGCCGTCTGCCATCGCGAGCGAGCCGACGCGAACGGACATGTGGTCCGCCCGACGGTTGCCCTCCGGGTCGAAGCTCGCGTCGACGAGACCGACCAGCGTCTGCACCGCGGGGGCATTTTCCACGACGACCGGCCACGGCTCGTCGGTCTTGTGCGACACGACGACATTGACGTCGTACAGGCGCGCGAGGTCGTCCGGATCCATGGGCTCGCCGAGGCGCCGCCACATCACGTCGTGCACGATGTCGTCGATGTACTCCTTGACGTCGTCGCCGGGGTAACCGCGGCGCAAGTCGGCGAGCTCGCCCTCGAGGATCGCGGTGGCCTCGTTGCCCGCGAGCTCTCGCATCGACTCGCGCAGCGTCGCCCGGATCGCCGAGACCTCCTCGAGCGCCGCTTCGAGCTTGGGCTTGGCCGACTCCGCCGCCTTCTCGCGCCGCTTGAGATCGTCGTCGGAGACCCGCCCATCCTGGCGCGCCTTGGACAGCGACTCGGGCCCCGCCGGCTGCCCGTCGATCAGCGGCACGATCATCGGCCGCGATCCGGCCTGGGACTTCGCGAACACGAGCGCCAGTCCGTCTTCGGCGAGCTCGTTCTCGAGGGGCTGCGTGATCTTCTCGATCGCCTGAGCGGCCTTCGCTTCCAGTTGAGCGCGGCCGGCCTTGAGTCCCTCCGAGTCGAGCTCGCGGGGGAGATCCTCTGCGATGAACTTGCCGACCTCGTGCATGCGCTCGCGAAATGCGTCCCCGCGCCCGCGCGGCAACCGGAGCAAACGCGGTCGGTCAGGCTGGTCGAACCGGCGCACGTAGGCGTAGTCCGGACCTGGCCGCACGCCGGGTTTGACCTCTTCGAGCACGCGACGCACGAGCGTCAGTCGCCCCGTTCCCGACAGGCCGCGCACGTAGATGTTCTGGCCGGGGGCGCGAATCTCCAGTCCGAAGCGGAGGGCCTCGACGGCGCGGACCTGCCCCACGATCCCGGTGGCGGCGGCCACGTCCCGCGTGGTCGAGCAACCCAGGGAGGCGGCGTTGCAGCGCCAACGAAGTTGACTTGGGTCCAGGCGATGCTCAGCGGAGCTCATCGGCGCCGAGCGTACCCTGGACGGCCGATCACCGCTGATCACCAGGAATCGCCGCGCTCGCCACCGAAATGGAGCGGCTCCCCCGCCCTGGCCAGCAGCCCCCAACGAGAGCCAAAGCGGGCCGGGGAACTACACCGGGCCGTGAGGTGGGACCACGGCATTGGATACCGTAGATGCCGTGACCGCCTTGCCCTTGTCCTTGTCCCGGATCGCGTGGCCGCTCGCCGCCGCATTCGTCCTCGTCGGCGCGTGCGACACCATCGGCAAAGAAGAGCCGAAGGTCGAGAGCCGCGACCTCGTCAAAGAGGAGCTCGATGCGCGCTGCGAGTATCTCGTGCGCTGCGGGTTCATGCCGGACGACGGCACGTGCAAGGACGTCGAGCGCGAAGACCAGGGTCTCGTGCAGGCCCTCGGCGGCTCGGTGTTCGGCACGGTCGACTTCAATCCCGAGGCGGCGGCGGATTGGATCGACACGCTGCGCAACCTCAGCTGTCTCGCGACCGACGAGGTCGCGCAAGAGCTCGCCGACGCTCGCTTCGCGGTTTTCGGCGGGCAGGTCGAGGCGGGCGGCGAGTGCTTCGCCGACGACGAGTGCGTCGAGGGTCACATCTGCGATCGCAACGCGTGCCCGGCCGACCGCTTGTGCTGCACGGGAAGCTGCGTCGAGTTTCGAATCCTCGGCGAGCAGGCCGCGTGCCAGCTTCCGCAAGACGGCGTGCTGATCACCAGCCGCTGCTCCTCGGAGTTTTGGTGCCGGCCGCCCGACGTCGACCCCGAAAACCCGCCCGAGATGCCGCCGGCCGAGGGTGTCTGCACGGCGCGCGTGGACAACGGCCAGCCGTGCAACGCCAACGGCGAGTGCATGGATGGCCTGCGCTGCGACACCCAAGATACGCAGACCTGCTTCAAGCTCTCGCCGCACGATGCCGAGTGCAACCCGATGCTGGCGACCAACCCGTGCCTCGAGGTCAACGACGCGTGCGACCCGGGCTCTTCGTCCTGTCAGATCGCCCCGGGACCGGGCGAGGCCTGCCCGCAGGGACGCTGCGCCGGCTGGGCGCTGTGCTCCGGCCAGGGCGACCCGGAAAACCCGGCCACATGCATCGCACTGCTCAATCGCGGCGAAGCCTGCGACGGAAGCCTCCCGTGCCTCGGCGACCTCGTGTGCCGTGACGGCTTGTGCAGCGACCTGACCACCTCGCTGGTCTGCGTCGAAGGCGAGCCTCCGCCCGAGCCCATGATGGACGGCGGCTGATCGCCCTAGCTCAGCCCAGTAGCTCGCTGATGGGGCGGCCTTCGCTCAGCTTGATCGGGCGGGCCGCGGGGGTGCTTTGTTCGATCTCGGGGTCGAGGCCGAGGGCGGTGAGCACGGTGGCGTGGACGTCCTCGATGGTGCGCGGGTCGTGGACCTCGCGGCTGCCTTCGGGATCGGTCGCGCCGATGACTTGGCCGCCGCGCAGGCTTCCGCCGGCGATGGCGAAGGAGTAGCCGTGCGGCCAGTGGTCACGACCGTCGAGGCGGTTGAGTTGCGGGGTGCGACCGAACTCGCCGCCGCACAGGACGATGACCTCGTCGAGATGGTCGCGCTCGCGGAGATCGGCGACCAGCGCCGCGAAGGCCGGGTCGAGCACGCGCACCAGCTTGCGGGTGTTGTCGTGGTTGTCGACGTGGGTGTCCCAGCCCGACAGCGTGACCTCCACCGCGCGTACGCCCACCTCGACCAAGCGACGGGCGGCGAGGCATCCGCGTCCGAACTCCGTGTCGCCGTAGCGGGCGCGCACCGAGTCGGGCTCCTCGTCGATGTCGAATGCCCGTAGCTGCTCGGACCCCATCATCGTGCGGGCTTCCTCGATCGTCTGCGCGTGGCGAGTGTCGCGAACCTGGGTTCCTCGCCCTTGGGCGAATGCGCCTTCGACCACGGCGAGGTCTTCGAAGCGCTGCTCGGTGCGCTCGGCCGACACCTGCGACACCACGTCCGGCAGGCGCCCGCCGGGATCGCCGACCATGAACGCGTCGAGATTGGCGCCGAGAAAGCCGCCGCGCCCCGGCCAGCGCCCAGGGGAGATCGAGACGTGCCGAGGAATTTCGGCGCCGTCGCTGGGCAGCTCGCTGCACAGCACCGCTCCAAGTGACGGGTGTGCGAACGTGGGATCGAGCCGATAGCCGTTCTTGACGTAGTAGCTCGCGCGCTCGTGGTCGCCCTCCTTGCTCACCAAGGAGCGCACCAGCGACACGTGCTTCATCTGCGCGGCGAGGGCCTCAAACCCCTCCGCGACCTGAATTCCGGGCACCGCCGTGTCGATTGCCCCGGTACCGGCCGCGATGGCCGTGCCCGGATGTGGGTCGAAGGTCTCGAGCTGACTCGGCCCTCCGTCGAGCCACAGCAGGATCACCGCGCGGCGGTCACCGGG
>JGI12316J15310_10000195_pt45 | contig 19039 bp, 20 predicted proteins | sample MarCyaLeptolynsp_FD_15310 | JGI IMG/M metagenome (IMG submission 15310)
GTCGACTTTCCCGACCCGTTGGGGCCGAGCAGTCCCGTCACCCCCGGCCCGATCTGGATCGACAGCTCGTCGAGCGCCCGCACCAGACCGAACATCTTGCTCACGCCGTCGATCGCGATGATGGGCTGCGCTTCGACCTGCGGCTGCTGTCCCGCAACGAGGGTCCCGGTCATCCGCTCACGTGCTTTCTCAGCCGCGCAAAGAAGATCGAAAACCCGATGGCGCTGTAGCCGATCAGCGCCGCCGCGGAGATCAAGGCGCTGGGGTTGGTGGCGTTGCGCAGCCCGAGCATGGAAGCGGTCATCGAGATTCCACCGACGCCGAGCAGCTCGTCCGCGATCGTCTGCAGATCGCGTTGCGGGGCGAGGTAGCCCGCCTCGGGGTAGCCCGCGGCCGCCAGCCCATTGCCCAGGGACGCGAGCACGATGAAAACTGCGACGTAGAGCACCGCGATGGTTCGCCCACGCTCGCCGATCGAGCTCACCCCGACCAACGTCATGGCGAGCATCACCGTCGCCAGCACCGCCGCAATCAGCCCCGGAACGACGAGCCCCACGAGCTCCATCCCGATCTCGCCGGGCGCAATGCCGACGGCCGCAATCCAAAGCAGCAGGAACGGGACGACGATCGTAGCCGTGGGCACGAGCCCCACCGCCAACAGCTTGCCGACGATGTAGTCCTTTCGCGACAGCGCCCGCGAAAAGTACAGCTCGAACGCACCGGTGCGTCGATCGTCCGCGATGATGCCGCCCAGCGCGATGCCGAGGAGGATCGCGGTGGTGAAGGTCTGCGTGCCGATGAAGGTGGAGAGCGCCTCGTGGGTATCGCCGACGACGGCCTTGGCGGCCCCGCCCACGAACGCCCCGCCTCTGCCGCTTCCCATCGTGTCGGCGAGCCGACCAATGATGACCTGCATGACGAGGAACACGCCGGTCACGACGAAGACCATCCCGCACAGGCCGGCGGTGATCTTGGTCGAGCGCTTGCGCAGCGCGAGCGCGAGTGCAGTGCGGGCGATGGGCCACGGCGCCCAGCGACGCGGTCGATCCCCGGGCAGGCGGCGATAGCCGACCGCGTAGATCTCGTCCTGCATCACGCTCACGCCGCACCTCCGACCGTCGCCATGAACGCTTCCTCGAGCGACAGCTCGCGCCGGCGCACGTGCAGCAGCCGGGCCCCGGCCTGCGTCGCCGCGTTCCAGATCACCGAAGGCGTCGTGCCCTCCGGCATCATCACGAGCAGCTCGCCCGGCCGTGCCCCGGCGCCGACCTGATATCCGGCGTTCGCGAGCGCATGCCACAGCGCGTTCGGATCCCCGTCCACCCGAACGACCCAGGGCTGATTGGATCGCGCGCGCAGCATCTCGAGCGTGCCCGAGTAGTGCACCCGCCCTTGGTGCATGATCACGCACGCATCGCACGTGCGCTCGACGTCGTGCAGCAGGTGCGTCGACAGCAGCACCGCCGGCCCATCGCCGTCGCGCAGGCGCACCACGAGGTCGAGCAGCTCGTCCCGACTGCCCGGGTCCAGACCGCTGGTCGGCTCGTCGAGCAGCAGCAGCTCGGGGTCGTGCACGAGCGCCATCGCGATCTTGATCCGCTGGTGCATGCCCGTGGAGTACTCCTCGACCGGCCGCGCCCGCGCCTCGTCGAGGCCGACGAGGTCGAGCATTTCGTGGGCTCGCAGCAGCGCGGTGCGCCGCGGCAACCCGCAGAGCTCCCCCGCGTACGCCACAGACTCGAGCCCCGACAGTCCCGGAATCCGATCGGGCCCCTCGGCGGCGTAACCCAGACGAGCCCGAACCGCGAACGGATCGCGACGCGCGTCCAGCCCCAACACGCCCACCTCCCCGGCGTCGGGCCGCGACAGGCCCAGACAGATCCGCATCAGCGTGGTCTTGCCTGCCCCGTTGGGACCGAGCAGGCCGACGGCGCGACCCGAGACGTCGCACGTGACGTCCGCCAGCGCCGCCACGGCCCCGAAGCGCTTTTGCACCCCTCGCAGGCTCAGCAGCACGGGCGGGTTTCTAACATGAGCGGCCGAGGGTTGCGGCCCGAGCGCGGCGGCGGACGGCGCCTGGGCCCGCCGCGCGTCCGTCTCGACCGGTCCAGGCCGGGCGCTCCTCAAGGTCAACCGATTTGGGCCGATGCCCCGACGCGAGGAGACAACCGCAATGTTCGATGGACTAGCCGGCCGCGGACTCGTTCGTGACGCGCGAGGACTGGCCGATGCGATGGGCGCAACCGTCGTGCCGGCCCCTCGCTCGGGCCACGAAGACCGAGCCGCGGCATCCACCAAGCGACCGACCGACGCATCGCCGGCCGCGATCGTTCGACTATCCTCCGACGGCATCGAGGCCCTGGAACGCCAGCGCACGCGTTCGCATTCCGAGCAAAAACTCGAAGCCGAGCTGAGCCAGCGGGACACCGCAGACGTCCCCGAGGTTTCGAAGCGAGTCGACACCTACGGTGCGGGGCCCGATCCCCCGCCCCGGCCCGAGTCGCTTCAGCTGGATCGGCCGCCGGCGAGCACCAGTAGTGCCCTGTCGCGCTACCTGCAGGTCTCGCGGGATCCGACGGCCGCACTGGCGGCCGCGGACGACCCTCGTACGGCCGGCTGATCCCCGCGGTCCCGGGTCTGCTAACGTCCCGGGCCCGTGGTCACGGCGGCGCTCAGCGAGGCCGAGGCAGCGTTCGACCGCAAGCGTCGACGCGCCGGCCTCGTACTGTCGCCGGTCGTGTTCGTCGCCCTGTTCTGGGCGCCTCTACCTCTGGGTCCCGAGGCCCATGCGTTGGCGGCAATCGCCGCCCTCACCGTGGTGCTTTGGGTCACGGAGGCCATTCCGCTCGCGGCGGCGGCTCTGCTCGGGCCGTCGCTCGCCGTGGTGTTCGGTGTCACCGGGCCGAAGAACGCCTACGCGGCGTTCTCCGACCCTCTCATCTTCCTTTTCCTCGGTGGGTTTTTGCTGGCCGGCGGTCTGTCCTCTCAGGGCTTCGACCGCCGTGCCGCACTTTGGCTCATCTCGCGCCCGATCGTTGCCGGCTCTCCACGCCGCGCGCTGATCGCCATCGCAGCCATCGCATTCGGGTTCTCCATGTGGATCTCGAACACCGCGACCACGGCGATGATGATCCCGGTCGCGTTGGGCCTGTGCGACACGATGCGCCGGGTGCTCCCCGACGACGAGGACACCGCGCGCAAGCTCGAGCGCTACGGCGGCGGCATGTGCCTCGCACTCGCGTACGCCTCGTCGATCGGAGGCTCGGCCACCCCCATCGGCACCGGTCCCAACGTGATCGCGGTGGGCATGCTCGAGGACATGGCGGGCACGCGGATCGACTTCGGGCAGTGGATGGCGTTCGGCGTTCCCACCGCGTTGGTCGGCGGCCTGGTCGTGATCGCCGTGTGCGCCCGCGCATTTCCAGCGCCGGTCGAGCGCATCGATGGCCTGACCGCAGAGGTCGATCGCCAGCTGGCGGAGCTCGGGCCACTTTCGCAGGGCGAACGTCGGGCGGTCGCGATCTTCGGGCTCGCGGTCGTGGGATGGCTCGCCCCTTCGGTTCTCCGCCTGACGCTGGGAGCCGACCACAGCTGGGCGGTTTGGGCGGATGCAACCCTCAACGAGGGCGTCGTTGCCTTGACCTGCGCCGGGCTCATGTTCTTCATCGGCGGCAAGTCGGACAAGCGCATCCTCGAGGGCTCGGCGATCCAGGACGTCGACTGGTCCACGTTGCTCCTGCTCGGAGGCGGACTCGCGCTCGGACGGTTGACCTTCGAAACCAAGCTCGCCCAGGCGATCGGAGCCGGCGTGGTCGACCTCGCCGGGCCCATCACGGCCCATCCGCTGGGCCTGATGGCCGCCGCGACCCTGCTCGTGATCTTCCTGACCGAAGTCACCAGCAACACGGCCACAACGAGCATGATGCTCCCGGTGCTCATCGGCATGGCCCAAACCAGAGGCTTCGACGCCGTCCCGACCGCAGTGGTCGTGACGCTTGCTGCGAGCTACGCGTTCATGCTCCCGGTCAGTACGCCGCCCAACGCCATGGCTTACGGCACGCGGATGCTCCGGATCGACGCAATGATCCGGGTGGGCTTCCGACTCGACCTGCTCGGCTACGTCGTCTTGATGGCGGCGGGCGCCCTCATCGTTCCTCTGGCCCTGGGATAGGACGAAGCATCGTGAAGACGTGGACGCGGGCTGTCATCGGGTTGTGGGCGCTGTCGGAACCCGGCTGTACGCCGGACCGTCCGGCGACCGGCTCGCGCCCACGCCAAGCCGCGCCGGTGGCTCCCGAGGCAAAGGACCCAGCGCCGCCCGCACCTGCCGCCCCACAGCGTCCGCCCCCGGCGCCCGTCGAGCCCCCCGCCGTCGACGACCTGGTCGAACGCATCAACGAGCAGCTCGAGACGGGCCGCGGCTACATGTTCGACGAGCTGTGCGCCCCCGAGAAAGCCTCCGCCAAGCGCGGCGAGGAAGGGGTGCTTCGCGTGCACGCGACCTCGAGCTACGACCCAGCCGAGTGCGCGCTCAACGTCGCGGACGCGCTCTACCGAAACCTCGAAGCGCTCGATGCACTGGCCCTCGACGTTTCGGGCGAGATCGACGACGGCACCCCCTACGCCGTGACGCTGTCGTTGACCCGCGCGCAGTTCGAACCGCTCGACGCCGTCCAGGTGCTGTATCGAATCGGCGAGGGCATGCATCAAATTCACGAGATGCACCCGATCAAGGTCCGCACGAGAAAGGCGAAGCCGCTCTGCCGGGATTGGCGAGCGCTCGTGGGCAAGCTCGAGGGCCACGCCTCGTTCACGGGCGGCCCGCGCTGGTGGCTGCGCTCGTTCTCTCTCGGACCCGGACGCTCCGCCTGCCCGGTCGACTGACGCGGGGCCACCGAGCGAATCGCGCCGCTGGACTCCTGCCGCCCGCGCGCGGGTCCGAAACCAATGCGAGCCCAACCCTGAGGCGAACCTCAGACGAGCACCCAACTGCTCTTGGAACACCGTTATCGGACGCTCGCAAAACACGAATGCCGAGCCTGTAACACCCGGTCGCGGCTTGCCGGCCCGAGCCCACCCGCCAGTTTCACAGCTGGAGCGTCGTGCCGCCGTCGATCCGCATCATCGTGTTTGTCGCCTTCGCCGGCTCGACCGCATGCGACCCCGCGCTGCTCGAGCCGGGCGATGACCCCGAGCCCTTCGGCGAGCGCCAACGACTGGTCTTCGGCGAAGACTTCATCGAAGCCACCGGCGACGATCCATTCGCCGAGCATCGCCCCGCACACGTCGCGTGCAGTCCTGCTGCGTGGCGTGCCGAAGCCGGCGCGCTCGAGCTCGACACCGGGCTGTGCAACTACTTTGCGCTGACGGCCCCCACCCTCGCGGTGATCGAGCCCGGCGACCGCATCAGCGTTCGTGCCTTTCACGAGGACCTTGCCGCCGAACAACCGGCGGTCGCCCACCTCGCGCTGTTCGTCGACGGCCATGGCATCTGGGACCAGGAGGTTTCGATCCCGTCGCCGCCGACGCCCTACTCCGTCGACGTGACCGCCGACTTCGGAGCACCCATCGGCAGTCCGGTCGCGATCCACCTGCACAACCACGGGGTCAACAACTACCGGCTCGTCGAGCTGACCGTCACGCCCCGACTCTGAACAAGGAACACCCATGACATCCACTGCCCGCCTTGCGCTCATCGCCCTGCCCCTAGCCGTCGCCGCGTGCGGCACCGAAGACACGGCCGGCAACGATGGTTCCAGCGCAGCGCCCGAGGCACGCGTCACCTACTACGACGACGTGCTGCCGATCCTGACCACCCGGTGCCAGTCGTGTCACTCCGACGGTGGCATCGGGCCGTTCGTCGTCGACGACTACGAAGAAGCAAAAGCCTGGGGCGCCGCCATGGCGGCCTCGGTTCGGTCTCGCACGATGCCCCCCTTTTCCGTCGATGCGAGCGGATCGTGCAACGAGTTCACGGACGCCCAGTGGCTCGACGAGGCGGAGATCGAGACGATCGAGGCCTGGGTCGACGAGGGCATGGAGATGGGCGACGAGAACGCGGAGCGCGTCCCGCTGCCCAAGCCGATCGCGCTGCAGAACACCGGCGAGATGGTCTCGCTGTTCTCCCCCGAGGCTTACGCCCCCGTGCCCCAGGACTATCCCGGCGGCGAGTACGAGGACTACCAGTGCTTCGTCGCGGAGTACGACGCCGACCGAGACCGGTTCCTGACCGGCTTCGACGTCATACCCGGCAACCTCGCCACCGTGCACCACGTGCTCGTGATGGAGGTCGACCCCGCGTTCGCGGGCAACGCAGCACAGATGCAGGCCCTCGACGACGCGTCACCCGACCAACGCGGCTGGGACTGCTTCGGCGCCGCCGGTGAGGACGTGATCCCCGAGGGCGTGCCGGTCGCGTGGGCGCCGGGCACCGGCGCGGTGAACTACCCCGACGGCACCGGCATTCGCATCGAGGCGGGTCACCAGCTGGTGATCCAGATGCACTACAACCTGCTCAACGACACCGGCTCGGACACCACTGAGATCCAGATCGCGATGGCCGACGAGGTCGCGCGCGAGGGCAAGCAGAGCCTGGTCGACCCGTTCCTGTTCAGCGCCGTGCTCGGCAATCCCGAGTCGCTGCCGCCGGGTCAGGAGCGAACCTCGTACACCTGGGAGATGAGCCTCAACGAGGCGATGTTCGAGTCCAATCCCACGGACGGCGAGGTCGACGTCTACGGGCTGCTGCCGCACATGCACGAGCGGGGCCTGTCGATGCAGGTCGAGTACGACGTCGATGGCCAGACCCAATGCGGCGCCAACGTCGACCGTTGGGACTTCAACTGGCAGCGCATGTACTTCTACGACCAGCCGATCGCCATGACCTACGGCGACACGCTGCGCGTCACGTGCGACTACACGACGATGGGCGATACCGAGCCCGTGCTGCCGGGCTTTGGCACGAGCGACGAAATGTGTCTCGTCGGCGTCTACGTCGTGCCCCGCTGAGGCGCGCTGGCAGCGCGACCACGAAAGCGGAAATCCAAACGGGTTCGCGGCGGTTGTCCCCCATCGTGGACGACCTATCCCGCGCGACGATGGCTGCCGCGGGTCTTCGCGACAGCACCTCATGGGCGCTGCGCATTCCCGCCCTGCTGGCCATCGTCGCGGCGACCGCTCTGTTTTCCATCGATCTCGTCTCCGAGGACCCGAGCCGCATGTACGGGGGCGCGGCGGGGGGTCACAAAGAACCGCTGTCGGACCTGTTCAAGCTGATCTTCGTGCTGCTCGGGGCCGGCGCGCTCGTCGGCGGACTTCTCAGTCGCGTTCGCACGTCCTCGATGCTCTGGTTCAACGTGGCTTCAGCCACCGTGGCGGGCCTCGCCATCTCGGTCGCGGGACTCATCCTCGAGCCGACCGAACACGCCTTCGGCCTGTGGACCGTGATCGGCATCCTCATCCTCACGGGCAACCTCGCGGTCGGCTTCGTCCTGTTCCAGTTCGCCGGGGGGCTGCTCGGGCGGCTGCTGCAGCGGGGCGCAGCCGGGGTCTGGCGACGACTCGCCCCTGCCGCATGACGGCTCGAGCGATGAGCACTCAAGATGCGGCGCGCGTGGGTACGGCCTGCCGCACGCGCTGCTCGGCCCGTGCCTTGAGCCCGGCCGCAAACGCGTCGAACGCCTCGGTCATGTCGGGAATCGACTTGGCGATCAGCTTGAGCATCGGCCCCGAGAACACCTCGCACATCTCGAAGTGCGTCCGCTCGCCGTGGGCCGCCAGCAGATAGGTGCGCTGGCCCCGGAACAAGCCCAGAGGCATCCCGCCGGTCCAGACCATCCGGTGTCCCGGCTCGTACGTGGTCACCCTGAGCGAAAACCCGCGCCCCGGCGACAGCGTGCTGAAAACCTTGAGCTTCGCACCGAGCGCGAGGGGCTGCTTGGCTTCGATGCGTTCGCAGAAAGGATCCCACTGCGGCCACGACGCCAGGTCCGAGAGGACTTCCCAGACGATCGCCGCCGGCGCATCGATGTCGATCTTCGTTTCGTACTCGAGCATGAGGGCAAGGTACGGGTCGGTGCGATTGGCGACCATCGAGCGGCCCGCGTATTTCGGGTCGCCCGCGGCTACGTAGGTCGACGTAGCCAGCTCAACCGCAGCACATGCACTCGGGGGGATCGACCGGCATCATGAGGTGCAGGCCCGGCATCGTGGCTTCGGGCTTGCTCGAGGTCGCCGTGGGCCAGCGTCGCGCGCTGCCCTCGATCTCGACGTAGACCGAAGCATCGGGACCGACGACCACCCACGCGTCGCCCTCGCCGTGGGCAATCCGCTCGATCGTTGCCGTGCCGACGTCGACGCGTGCGACCGTCGCATCGAAGATCGTGATCAGCTCCTCGTCGTAGTCCGTATCGAAGCGTCGCCCGAGCAGGAAGACCGGAGCCTCGGGTCCCCCGGTCACGAAGATGTCTTGGTAGTCGCCATCGAGCTTGATGGGCGTCTCGCGCCCGGGAACGGTGAGACGGCGCCGCCGCAGCGTGTATCCCTCCGGTGCGCGCGTGTGGAGCTTGCCGCCCTCGGAGGTCACGTTCATCCACGGGCCGTCGTAATCCTCGTCGAAGCTCAGCCCCACGCTCAGCGGCGGACCGTAGTCGGGCTCGTCCTCGGAAGGCTCCTCCTCCGTCGTGTCGGGCGCCTCCCCTTTGGGCTGGACGCTGGGATCGGGATGGGTCGAGACGAGCTCCGCCGTGGCATAGACCGCGTAGTTGCAGTGCAGTTCTTCGATCGAAGTCTGCGCCCGCAGCAGCCGTCGGTTGGGCAGGTCCAGCATCGCCACCGTGCCCCCACGCCCCAGCGGTACGAAGCGTCGGGCGTCGTGGAGCCAGATCCCGGAGATGAGCGAGGACGAGCCTTTGCCCAAGAACTCGCCGCCGAACGTGGTCTGCGCCGGCGACGGCTCGACGTCGTAGAGGTAGGCGGCGATCCCCTGGTCGTGCGCAGCGTCGTATGCGGTCCGCAGGCCCTCGATGAGCGCGTCGAGCTCGGGTGCGTGCTTGGTCGTACGCACGGCCTCGAGATCGGCATCCGTCTTCCACCGGCCTTGAAAGCGCAGCAGGTCGCGTCGGAGCAGCGTCTCGAGCTCGGCCCGGCTCGCCTCGATCTCACCCAGTCGCGCCAGCGCGCACGCGAGGTTGAAGCGCGCCATGTCGTGATCGGGGCTCAGTGCAAGCGCCGCCTCGAAGCCCTTGCGCGCACCGGCGTAGTCGCCGGCGCGGTGGAGCTCGAGTGCCTTGCGGTTGGCCGCGCGAGCTTTCTTGCTGACGGTGGGTGCCGCCGCGAATCCGATCTCGGCGGGCTCGATGGCTGGGACCACCGGCGCCTTCGTGGCGACGTTCTCCGGAATCACCTCGGACGCAGCCGGTACAGCGCTGGCCGGCTGCGCGGGCGGTGCGTCGAGAGCCTTGGGCGGCTCGGTACAGCCCGCAATGGCGCAAACGAAAGCGATGCCCGGCAGCCTCACGGAGTCCCGACGCCCGAGCATGCCCGAAACTTCCCTGCGGTTCAGCGCGGACCGGTCTCGCCGGCGAGCGGGTAGACCGGGCGAATGTCGACCGGAATCCCGTCGAGCTTGGCGAGCGCCTTTTCCATCTCCGGGGACATCACGCCCAGATCGTCGAGAAACGCGATGGCCTTCGTCTTGTCGCCTTCATGCTGGACCATCACCAGGTCGTGCACGAGTGTCTCGATGCTCTTTTCGAGCTTGTCGAAGTCCACCGCGAACTCGGCCTTGGCCTCGTCGAAGGTGACCGCGCCATCCTTGATGTAGCGGTTGATCTGGACCGCCGCCCCGCGCCCGTGCGCCTCGGCCACGCCGAAGCGAACGCTGCGAAACAGTCCTGCGAAGTACGACGCGAGCAGCTTCTCCCGGAACTCCTTGGGGAACTCGCCCTTTCCGATCATGAACAGGATGTTGTAGGCGCCCATCACGTCGGCCTTGCACTCCTCGAGCGGGGAATAGGCCGACTCGAGCGCCACGCGAACCTCGACCTTCTTGCCGTCCACCTTCGTGAACGCGGGTCCAAGGCTGTGCGACAGCTCGTGAAACAGCACCTGGTTGAAGAAGGCATCGCCGGACAAGTGCTCGTGCAGATCGGGCGCGAGCACCTTCTCGCCGATCGGCTTCATGATCTTCTCGAACTTGGTCGTGATCAGGTTGCGAAGCAGCACCTTCTTGGCGCCCTTCTCTTTGCGGACCCGCTCGTCGTTGGGCAGGTTGAACGCAATCGTCTGCACCGACTTGCGGGAGTCACCGGCCGTGTACACCAGATCGACCACGCGAATCGGGCTCTCTGCCCCACGCTTGGTCTTGACCGCCTTGGGGACCGGCAGATGGTCCTCCATCTTGGGCAGGTACTTCTTGAACTTGGCCAGCTCCTCCGATGCCTTGGGATCGGACACCGTGACGAACGCCTCGAATGCCGCCTTCTGGCCGAGCAGCTGATCCTCGTACGTCTCGTAGGGTCCGATGGTGATCTCGACCCGGCTATCGAGGTCCATCCAGTCTTTGTCGGACTGGTAGTAGTCGTCCGACAAGAAGGAGGCGGCGCGCGACAGCAGGAAGGTCTGCAGCGATTGGTTGTCCGTGAGATCCGAGGCATCGGAGAGCAGCTTTGCCGCCGGCACGATCCACTTGCCGTAGGCGTCGGAGTACGGCTTGGCCACGAGCTTGTCCCCGTCCCGCTCGATCACGGTGAACAGGCCCTCGAACGCCTCCTTGTCTTCGGGGTGCGCCGCGACCCAGTCCTTGAACTCTTTCTCGGTCATGTCCGCGGGGTAAAAGCCGCCGCCCTTGGGCCGCTCCTGGTCGGTGGCGAACGGCGCATGGTGGTCCTGACGATCCCAGGGCCCACGCATGATGCGAAAGTACGCGTACTTGGCCTTGCCCACGGGATCGGTCGCCTTGGCGAGCTCCTCCTCGAGCGCCGGGTTGCCCGCCCAAGCCTGACGATCGAACACGGGGTCGAGGAGCTTGGCCGCCTCGATCAGTTGGTCGAGGGTTTTCTTCTCGCCGTCGGGCAGGTCGGACAGGTCCGCGGTGAGCTCGGCGATCGCGAACTGGTCGACCTTGGCCTGCAGCTTGGTCGCGTCCTCGGCCTTCGGCTCGGGCGGCGGCGCATCGCCACCGTCGGCTTTGGCATCGCCACCGTCGCCACCAGCAGCCTTCGCGTCCACAACCTTGGCGTCGGCCTTCGCCTTCGCATCGTCCGCCTTCGCCTTGGTCGCTTCGCCGTCCGCCTTCGCCTTGCCGTCGTCGGTCTTGCGCGCTTCGACGTCCTCGGCGCCTCGGTCGCAGCTCACCGGGAGCAGCATCGACAGAGCGACCAACGAAGAGAAAACCCGCGAGGATGCCTTCATGGCGCGGGACTTTGGCACGGGCGGCGGCCGTACGTCACGCCGGCGGGGGTCCGTCGACGTAACGCGTCGGATCTTCGACGTTCGCTCTAGCGAAACCCGCCGCGCGCAATCGACAGCTGTCGCACCGCCCACACGCCAGCGGACGACCCTGCGCGTCCAGCTGAGGGTCGTAGCAGCTCACCGTGTCCGCGTAGTCGACGCCATGCTGGATCCCGAGCGCCACGATCTCGCTCTTACGCAGCGTCACCAGCGGCGTCTCGATCGTGATGGCCGGATCGCCTTGCGCTTCCACGCCCGCCCGCGTCGCGAGGTTGGCCGTCGCCTGAAACGACGCAATGAAGTCGGGCCGACAATCGGGATAGCCGGAGTAGTCGAGGGCATTGACCCCGATCCAGATCTCGCTTGCCCCGAGCGCCTCGGCCCAAGCCAGTCCGTACGACAAAAAGAGCGTGTTGCGAGCGGGGACGTACGTGATCGGAATGGCGCCGTCCTCGACGCCCGTCTTGGGAACCTCGAGCTCGCTGTCGGCCACCAGCGCGGTCGCGGACGCCACGAGCCGCGACAGGTGCGAAAGGTCGACGACCTCGTGGGCAGCCGCGCCGAATCGCTCGGCCTGTCGTGCCGCGCACTCGAGCTCCACCGCGTGACGCTGACCGTACGAGAAGGACAGCGCATGCACGGCGCGCCCAGCTGCCGCGGCCACGGCGAGCACCGTCACCGAATCGAGCCCGCCGCTGAGCAGGACGACGCAGGGCTTCATGACACCTCGGGACTCGCCAGCGCCTCAGCGCTGCGACGGCTCGTCTTCGGACGGGACACTGCCCGCGGCCATGCAGTTGGCATCGATGATTCCGGACTCTGCCGTGGGGCAGCAGTACAGGTCGAACTGCTCGTTGGTGTACGGCAGCTCGCAGGTGCACTCCGGCTCGCCCTCCGCGGTCGGAATGCACACGCCCCGCTCCTCGCCACCGCAGAAGAACCCGTCGCACGGGTCGGCGATGTCGTAGCAGTAGTTGCGTTCCATGTTGCACGTCCCCTCGTCACAGGTGCCGTTGGGACCGAGGCACAGACCCCCGGGCAGTCCGGGTGGGGCTTCCTTGTCGCGCTCGTCGCCGCGAAAGCACGCCGCCGCGAGCACGAAGAACAACAGGACACCGAGTCTGATGGATGCTGAGCGCATGGCGGGAGCGAGCGACGACGCTAGCAGAAAGACCGCCGCTTTACCTCCGTTGCCGAAACGGCAACGAGACGTTGCGCTCGGCCCCGGTTGCTTTGTTCGCCCCGCTTACCGGCGCGATGAAGCCTCTGCGCAATCCGACAGGCGCCTGCGCAACGTGAGGGCTCGTCTGGGCAACGTGCCCATTTTCGTCGTGCGACGGCGCTGCGCACTGCCGCGCGCGTGGACTCGTCGTTGAAACGCAGTCGGTGCTCCGGTAGCGTCGCGACGTCATGGTCCCCTCCACGCTTCGCCGGACCGTCGCGATCGCCATCGCGGCTCTCGTCCCCCTCGCCTCCGTCCCGGCCCACGCCGGGGGCAACGCGGACGTCGGCGACGTGGTCGCGCTCTCCCTGATGATGCGTGGTCCGAAGATGGATCCGAAGCGCGCCGAAGCCCTGCGCATCTCGCCCCAGCAAAACGGCAAGGCGATGGTCGAAGGCGGGGACGCGGCGGGCGCAGGAATCCTCTACGACCGTGCCGCGTCGGAGTACGGCGATCCGATTCTCTACCTCGACGCGGGCGATGCCTACGTGATCGCGTGCGAGTCCGAAGAAAACGTCGACTACTGCGATGCCGCCACCGAGCGCGCCGCGATCTCGCTCGACATTCTCTACTTTCACATCGACAGTGCCGCCGACTCTACGTTCATGATGGTCGAGTCCGGCGACGTCCCCGACCTGATCGCGCGAGCGCAGACGCTGCAGCAGACCGCAGCGGAGACCAAGGACAAGGTGCTCAACCCGATCGCCGAGCCCACGGCCGCGGCCGAGCCGGCGAAGAAGCGCAAGAAGGGCAACGGTAAGGTCCTGAAGATCTCCGGCATCGGCCTGGCTTCGCTCGGAGGCGCGCTCGCGGTCGTCGGCGTGGCTGGCCTGGGGATCGGTGCATTCAATCAGTCCCGCGCCGAAGACCCTTCCGTGTACGGCGACGAGTACGACCAGGTCGAGGAGAAAGGTAAACGAGGTAATCTGATCGCCGGTTTGGGCTTGGGCATCGGCGGAGCGGCCGCGATCGCGGGGGTTACGCTCTACTTCATCGGCAAACGGCGCGAGAAAAAGGCCGGCACCGGTGGTGACAAGAAGGAAAAACCACCGGAAGATGAACCCATCGTGCGTGTCGCACCGACGCCCACTGGCATGGCGGTGTCGGGGAGGTTCTAGGGGGATGAGGAAACTTTCGTTCATTTTCGCCGGGGTTATCGCCATCGCGCTGACCGCACCCACCGTGACCGAGGCGTCGCGAATGGCGTGCGAAGACGACAGCGGCCTGTGTCTCGAGCCGCTCAAGGGCGCTCGCTGGCAATCGGGCAAGACCACCACCCGCAAGCAACGCAAAAAGCAGAGCAACAAGCGGGCGGGAACAATCTCGATGGAGGTCGATGGCCGCGGCAGCCTGTTCATCAACGGTCGCTACGCCGGCACCTCGCCGCTGTCCGGGGCGAAGATTCCTGGCGGTCCCAACGACATCCAAGTTCGGGACGGAGCGCGCGTGCTCGCGGAAGGCATCCTCACGGTGCCCAAGAACGGCGACGTCAGCATCACGGTCGCCGGCGCCGAATAGCGCCCCAGCGCATCGGTGCTGAAGTACGAAGCCGGCGGTGTCCCCGCCGGCTTCGTTCGTTTTGCGCGGTACCATCGTCCGTGGTGAGTGCGCTTCTCGTCGCGCTCGGAGCAGGGGTGCTGATGGCCGAGCCCGAGCCCCTGCCCTGGCGGCACACCCTTTTCCTTCAGTTCGACGGCGCGTCGCTGTCGTGGGTGCCGACGCCCGAGGAAGAAAACGCCGCGCTCGGGCTGTCGTTCATGGCCAAGTTCGAGGGCAGCGAGATTCCGGCCTACGACGGTGACGACGTCGCACGGCAGGCGGTGCTGCAGCAGGTACGTGTGCACTTCGAGGGCCTCGGCGTACGGGTGGTCGACACGCGTCCGCCCGATTGGGTTCCGTACACGATGGCGGTCATCGGTGGCGAGTGGGACGACACCGCCGCGACCTCCGTCATTCGCGGCGTCGCGCCCGAGGTCGACTGCCTGCGGGAAAACCAGCGCCACGTCGTGTTTGCCTTCGTGGGATCCGACGAGCCCACCGTGCAGCAGGCCACGACGATCAGCCAGGAGGCGGGCCACGCCTGGGGCCTGGACCACGTGCTCGGTGATGGGCTGATCATGAGCTACGACTGGGCAGCGCTCAGCTCCGCGTTTTCGCAGGGCTGCGTGCCGCTGTGCGAAGAGGCGTGCCAGGGTCCGGACACGGTCTACTGCGAGGAGCAACACGAGCAGTACTGCGCCCCGGGGCAGCAGGACACATGGGCCGAGCTGCTCGCGACGTTCGGCGATGACACGGTCGACACCGAGCCGCCCACCGTCACGGTGCTCGCCCCCGCCGAGGGGCAGGTCCTGCCGCCGGGCTCCGATCTCCTGGTCGAGGTCGAGGTCGACGACGACTACGGCGGGGTCGGCTGGCGCTTCGAGCTCGAGCTCGATGGAGAGGGCGCCGCCGATCAGACCGCCTTCGAGCGGGAGACGACCTGGCCGTTGTCGTCGCTGCCCGACGGAAGCTACGTGCTGCGCGTGATCGCAGAGGATCACGCAGACCATCGAGTCGAGCACGAGGTGACGTTCGAGGTCGGAGAGCTTGCAGCGACGGGAGGCCTCGACGACAGCGGCGGGACCGATGATGCGAGCGACGCTGGCTCGACCACGGCCGGCGAAGAGTCTTCGGGAGATGCGACATCGGGACCGGCGATGGACGACGACGGTGGCGATGGCTGCTCGTGTCGCACCGGCCACGAGCGCGCGCCCTGGTGGCTGTTGGTGCTGCTGGCGCTCAACCGTCGACGCGCTCGAACGTGACCTCGACGATCTTCGTCGTGTCGTAGCCGAAGTCACCCGCTTCGAGCGTCTCTTCGCGCGTGTAACTCAGCTGCACGGGCACGCTGCGGTCGAGGTCGAAGAGCATCGTGCCCTCGACACTGTTGGCCAGCTTGACGTCGCCATCCTCGAGCTCGAGCCCACCCCAGTCCTCGCCCTCGAACGAGAGCTCGGCCAAGCGCGACCCGCCGCCTTCCTGAATGGTGACGAGCGTGAAGCGCAGTGTCGACTGCGTGGGAATCACGAGCTCGGTCCCGGTGAGCGCCGTCTCCCGCGTCTGCTCGTACTCCACCGAGGTGCCCTGCGCGAGCGGCTCGCCGGGCAGCCGCGGAACCTCGAGCAGCTCCGGAAGCAACTTGAGCAGCGCCGCTTCGGGCGGCGGAATCGGGTCGGCCTCACCGGCAGCGCGCCGCTCCTCCAAACGAGCGTCGACCTTCGCGAGCGCTTCGAGCCGCGGCGCGTTGCCGGGCAGCGCGTCGGACCCCACCGGGTCGGCGAGTCCCCGCCGGTCGATGAGCCAGGTCCCCTTGGCGCGCTGCCGCAGCCAGGAGCGGGGCTCGGGCGCGGCCGCCGGCTCGAGCACCCCCTGCAGCTGCAGCTCCGACATGTCGACCACGCTCCAGTCGACCTCGATCGCCTCCTCGCCGCCACCGAGGGCGAGCGAGACCTCGACATCCATCGTCGCCTGCGCGTAGCTGCCTCCACCCGTCGTGGTGAAGTCGATCCGTGCTTTTTCGCGAAGCTTGACCGGCTGGGTTGGGTAGCGCAGGTCGACGCCGGCCGTCTTGGGGCTATCGGCCTCGCTCCCCGCCCCGCCCGCTCCCGAGGGATTGGAGGTCGCGGGCGTCTTGCCGCAGCTCGCGATCGTGAGGAGCACGACGAGCCACGCGGCTTTGGGCAGCTTCCGCATGCGCGCGCGCACGCTAACCGCGAAGATCAGCCGGGCGCAACCGCGAGCCGTCCCCTTCTTCGGGCCGAGTGTGCTAAGACCCGCGGTCGCCATGCTCGGACTGCTCGGCGCACTGTTCGGACCACGAGTCCGGCTGCCACGTGACCACGTGACGCGTGCCCCTCGAGCGGCGCGCAAGGCGGCCAAAGCGGAGATCCAGACGCTTCAGGCCACGCTCGACAAGCTGTCCGCCCTGCCCGGAGTCGCGGACATCAAGGGCAACGGCCGGGTGCCGCGAGGGTTTTACGAGGCGGTCGAGGAGATGCATGCGGCCTACGACGCGTACGCCGCCATCGCACGCAAGTTCCTGCCGATCGCCGACGACGTCAAACAACCCGGCGAGCCGGGCGGCACCGCGGCCTGCTACTCGGGTCCGATGGTGCACGGCGTCGAGGCGCTGGCGCTGTACCGCGAGGCTCGGACCTGGCGAGACTTTCAAAGCGTCGCCAAAACGATGGGTGAGCTGGGCGAGCAGCTGTTCAACCAGATCCAGGCCAACCATACCGGCAAGGACCCCGAGAAGATCCGGATGAGCGGCAAGGCGGTCCAGTCCGGCCGCGTCGCGCTCGCCAAGCAGATGCACCCCTGCCCTCTGCTCGACGAGGGCAAGCAGCGCTGTCGCGTCTGGGACAAGCGCCCGATCTCGTGCCGCATGCACTTTCCCAAGGGCGACGCCGAGCAGCATCGCCCCGAGCACGCGGACTGGCCCAAGAGTGCCAAGGCGTTCAACCTCCGGCTACCGGTCAAGCAGCAGGTCACGATGCAGCAGCTCGACAAGCGCCTCGCGCTCGAGCTTTCTCCGTTTTTGTACGCGTCGGTGCTGCAGATCCTGCAGCTGTCCGAGGGCGGGCTGATCCAGGAGGTCGGCGAGGCACCGGTCAAGGTGCAGCAGGACGGCCACGTCGCGCAGCGAGCCAATCGCAACGTTCGTCACGCGAAGAAATTTCAGAAGAAGGGCAAGGGCAAAGGCAAGAAGCGAAAGAAGTAGTCGCTTCGCTTTACCCTGGCTTTACGGTCCGCTTCGCATCGCGTTGCACCCCCTGCGTAGTCGCAGGCGTATGGTGGCCATCGACCGCAACGGTCGAAAGGAACAGCCATGCGTCCCACGTCCCTCTCCCTCGCCCTGCCGCTCGCCACTTTGCTCCTTGCCGCGCCAGGGTGTGACTCAGCACAAGAAGAGCTCCCCGACGAAGCCCGTGTCGCCGACGATGCCGAGGCCGACAGTCCGGGGGAGCATCACGGCAAGCGACACGGAAAGCACGGCAAGGCCCGCATGCTCGGGCACGCGTGCGACCTGCTCGAGTGCACCGATGCTCAACGCGAAGAGCTGGCGGCGTTGATGCCCCAACGCCACCGCAAGGGGGATGGTGACGAGGCGGAGCGAGAGGCCCGCCGTGCGGACAAGCAGGCACTGCACGCCGAGCTCGCAGACGCGTTTCGGCAGGACTCACTGGACACCGACGTGCTGTCGGACCTGGCGACCAAGATGGAGTCCCGCCACGCCGAGCGCCGAGCGGACACGATCCAGGCGCTCGTGAAGGGCCACGCGGTGCTGACCGCGGAGCAGCGCGCCAAGGCGGTCGACCTCGTCGACACGTTTGCCGACAAGCTGGCCAAGGGTCCGGGCAAGAAGGGCAAGAAGGGCAAAATGCACGATGGCGAAGCGCGGCTGGACAAGCACGTCGAGCGACTGTGCGACGCGGTTGCGTGCACGGACGGGCAGCCGGAGCAGATCCGAGCAGCGCTGAAGGACGCGCGGCCCAAGTTGACCGACGCCGAAAAGCAGGCCGCCAAGGCCAAGATCGTCGCGGCGCTTCAGGCCGACAGCCTGTCCGAGGCCGATGCCACCGCGATCGTCGACCACTTCACCGCCCTGCGGCACGCCCACAAACCCGAGGCGATGGACCTGCTGTCCGAGCTGCACACGATCCTGTCCGCCGAGCAGCGACAGACCGTCGCCCAGCTGCTCGAAACGCGGGGTCCGAGGGCGATTGTCGGTGGCAAGCACGGCAAGCACGGCAAGAAACACCGCCGCGGTCGCAAGCACCGCAAGGGCGGGGACGACGAGCCCAGCGGCACGCAGCCGCAGTTCGGCTGAGGCACCACCGGAGGCGCGGAAGGTCATCGGACTTCTCCAATGACCTTCGTGCGCCGTCTCAGAGCTCGAGCTGCCTGTGACTACGGGCAGATCAGAGGGTCGCCGTCGCACACGCCCACGGTGCACAGATCGGCGCAGCAATCCCCAAAGCCGGCGCACGCCTCGTCGCAGAAGCAGCCGCCCGGCGCTTGGCCGCCGCAGTTGCCCACGCACGAGTCCGCACCACCCCCGCCGCCGCAGATGGCCGGATCGGAGTCGCACACCCCGACGTTGCACACGTCCGCGCAGCAGTCACCGAATCCGGCGCACGCGTCGTCGCAGAAGCAGCCGCCCGGCGCTTGGCCGCCACAGTTGCCCACGCACGAGTCTGCACCACCCCCGCCGCCACAGATGGCCGGGTCCGAGTCGCACACCCCGACGTCACACACGTCCGTGCAGCAGTCACCGAATCCGGCGCACGCGTCGTCGCAGAAGCAGCCGCCCGGCGCTTGGCCGCC